>Ga0308158_10000081_pt1 | contig 244720 bp, 237 predicted proteins | sample PhyBR2_FD_201038 | JGI IMG/M metagenome (GOLD analysis project Ga0308158, IMG submission 201038) | Phyllosphere microbial communities from UC Gill Tract Community Farm, Albany, California, United States - DLSLB.R2 | ecosystem: Host-associated > Plants > Phyllosphere > Unclassified | place...
GAACCCGGAAGCTAAGACCCACAGCGCCGATGGTACTGCACCCGGGAGGGTGTGGGAGAGTAGGACACCGCCGGACAACCATTAACGAAGAGCCCCAACCACGGTTGGGGCTCTTCCATTTAACAAACCACGTAACGCTAACGCGCAGCCCAGAAGCCGGCCAACCGGGAAGCCAGGACCCGGCCCTGTTCAAAGCCGACACGAGCGGCGGCTGGCCTTAGGGAAAAGTCCATCGCATTGACGCCGAACATATGCTCGGCTTCGCTGTCCGGGATGATTGTTTCCACCTGGCTGCCGCCGGCGCGCAGGACGTCCACTTGGCAATCGAGATGCATGCCCCATTCAGCAGGAGTCCGGGTTCGCCCACCGAAGGGTGACAACACCAGCACGCTTCCGTATCCGGCCGCCAGGTCCGCATTCTCGGCGTTGGTACGGTAGCCGCCGTCGATGTATTGCTCGTCGCCGATGCTGTAGGCGAAACCGCTGGCGCAGCTGGCTGCCACTGCGTCCACGAGATCCACGCCGCTCTCCCGGTCGAACACCACCGGTTCACCCGTCCGGGCATTGACGGCTGTCAGGAGTATCGCTCTTTCCGGCCACTGGGCTTGCGGCAAGCGGGTTGCCACTGTGTCCCGCCAGCGCGCGCTGGCACCTTCCATGGAAGCGGCGATCTCTACGGCGGACGCTCCAAGCCGCCGGCGCATGTCCGCCATGTCAGAGGAGGCCTTCATGATATTTCCGGTTCGCTCCATGTGATCCACCACGGGTCGTGTGGCAGTGCGTCCCGTTTCCAAATTTGGTCCGGGCACGGAACGAACGGGCATGGCGGCAGCTTGGCGGGGTGCGGACTTATGAGCGCCTGCGGGTTTCTGTGGGACCGAACTGAGGATGGCTTCAAAGAGCTCGATAGGGCTGGCTCCGGCCAGTTGGGCCGCCGCGGTGGACCCCGCTGATGTGCCAATGGTGAGCTCGGGGGTGGCGACATCCAGTCCGGCGTCGAAAAGGCCAGCGACGACGCCGATGAGCCATGCGTTGCCTGTGGAGCCGCCGCCGCCAAGGACCAATGCCCGCTGCCCGTTGGACGGTTGCTGGACGGCGGAGCCGGACTCAACTTGGGACTGGACGGTGCCCGCGCGGCCGGATGACGGCGTCGAATCGTTGTTAAAAGGTGAAGATGAGGAAGTGTTCAAGTGAACGCCTTTCGCGATGTGCGTGACGGGCGCTCCTGATAGCGACCAGCTTAGTCGCGGGATCGTGGAATGCAGGGAGCGCCCACGGTGGATACTGCGTACATGGGTCTCACCTCCTGCCGATTGTTCACGATCACCCGAAAGCTATCACTCTGCGGCCACCTGCGCAATTGGCCAAGGAGCCGGCGGTAGAGTCTGGGGATGAATCTCGTGCGAAGTGTGCCCATCGGCCAAGGCCATAGTGGTGACCAGTTGCTTCTTCGTCCACTTGAGCTTTCAGACGCCGCGGATTTGGCTGGCGCGTACCTGCGTAATCGCGGGCATCTGGCGCCTTGGGAGCCCACCCGCGACGACGGATTCTTCACCGAGCATGGCCAGGAAGCCGTCATTCGCGCCAAGATCGACCAGTACGCGGCCGGCAGCGAAGTGCCCTGGGTCATCACCGGCGACCGGGGCGTTTACGGGATGATTACATTGACCGGCATCGTCCGAGGTCCCTTCCGGAATGCCAACCTTGGCTATTGGATCGACCAGGACTGTACAGGCAGGGGCGCCGCGTCAGGTGCGGTAGCCGCCGTCGTCGATATGGCCACACAGGAACTTGACCTCCACAGGATCCAGGCCGCAACCCTGCTCCACAACGCCCCGTCGCAGGCTGTCCTGGGGCGCTGCGGCTTTGACAGGATCGGCGTAGCGCCGTCCTACCTTCAGATCGCTGGCGAGTGGCAGGACCACGTTTTGTTCCAGCGCATCCTGTTCTGACCGGCACGGCGCAGGAGCAGCGGCAAGGACGCAGGGTACGCCAAGGGCTTAAATGGCTCCAAAAAACCCCGAAATTCCGGTGATTTTGGTCAAAAAGGCGCGGAAACACGCGGAATTTGCTGGCCATGGCATCGCAAGCTGGTAAGTTTTCGAACAGTGGCTTGCTCGCATTCCGCTTGAAAGCTCAAAAACGTATGAGTCCAGGAGGACGTAAATGGCTAAGAACCGTAGTGAACTCGTTGCAGAGGTAGCAGGCAAGGCTGGCACCAGCCAGGCAGCAGTCAACTCCGTGCTCGATGCACTGTTCGAAGTTTTCGAGACTTCTGTCGCCGCCGGCGAGAAGATCACCATCCCGGGCTGGCTCGCCGTTGAGCGCACCGACCGTGCAGCTCGCACCGGCCGCAACCCGCAGACCGGCGAAACCATCCAGATCGCAGCCGGCCACAGCGTCAAGCTGACCGCTGGCTCCAAGCTGAAGGCAGCTGTCGCCAAGAAGAAGTAACTTCTTCGGCATAGGCCTTGAAGGGGCGGCAACCTGATGGTTGCCGCCCCTTCTTCTTTGGGTTAATGCACATAGCGCCCTGTCGATTCGCAGCCCGGCGACAGGTAGCGGACAATGGATAAGTGCCATCAGCAAGAAATTCCGCAACTGTCCCTTCGACTCCTCCCAAGGCGGGAGCGCGTGGAGGGTCCACAGTCGCGGGGATTTCCCTTCCTTGGCAATTGGCGGGCCTGGCGGTCCTGATCGTCGCCCTTGCGGGGGCATTGATCTTCTCCGGCGCGTCGGCGGCCCGCCAGGTTTCAGATCCCGGCGCCCTGGTCAGGTGGGGCCTTCCGTTTGCCAAAGCCATCCACAACGTGTCGGTGGCCACGGTGATTGGCGGCCTGATCTTTGCCGTGGGCATCCTGCCGAAGAACCTCGGCGGCTCCCGGTCCCGCGAGAAAGACGCCGACGCCGTCGAGCATCCGGCATTTGCCCGGGCCCTCGCGGTTGCCGCCGCCGCTGGCGCTGCGTGGACACTGTCCGCAGTCGCCGTACTGGTCCTGACCTATTCGGACGTCGCCGGACAGCCGCTTTCCGGGGACGCGGAGTTCACCCGTTCGCTGGTCTACTTCATGACGGACATCGAAACCGGCAAAGCCTGGCTGGCCGTCACCATTATTGCCGCCGTGGTCACTACAGCCCTGTTCGGGGTCCGGTCCCTGACGGGCCTGGCGTTCACGCTTGTGCTCGCGCTGATCGGGCTGATTCCGACGGCGCTCATCGGCCACTCCTCCAGTTCAAGCGATCACGAGGGCGCCATCAACTCCCTTGGCCTCCACCTGGTGGGCGTCTCCACCTGGGTTGGCGGCATCATCATGCTGGCGGTCCTGTCCGGAATCCTCACCGGTTCCCGGACGAAGGGGACCCCGGACATTACGGAGCAGACCCTTCGGCGATTCTCGTCCCTGGCAGGTTTCGCTTTCGTCCTGGTGTTCGCTTCCGGTGTGATTAACGCTGCCATCCGGGTCACCAACCCGGCCGACCTCTTCGGCTCCTCTTACGGTCAACTCATTGTGGCCAAGGCCCTCGCAACGTTGGTGCTGGGCGGTATCGGCTTCATGCACCGCCAATGGGTTATCCCGCAGCTCGGCAAGAACGGCTCCATGTCTGCGCGCCGGGTGCTGTGGCAGCTGGTTCTGGTTGAGCTGCTGGTGATGGGCGCGACGTCGGGACTCGCCGTCGCGTTGGGTCGCTCGGCTCCGCCGCAGCCCACCACCTACGCACCGGACGCGTCGCCGTCGTTCATCCTTTCCGGATACGAGCTGCCGCCGGAACTCACCCCTTCGCGCTGGCTGACCGAATGGCGCTTTGACTGGCTGTGGGTAGGCGTGGCGTTGTTTGGCGCCGTCTCCTACATCATGGGCATCGTCAAGGTCCGGCGCCGTGGCGACCAGTGGTCCGTTTTCCGGACGGTGAACTGGATGATCGGCCTGGTGGTCCTGACCTACATCACGTCCGGCCCGCCCGCTGTCTACGGCCGGGTGTTGTTCTCTGCGCACATGGTGGACCATATGGCCCTCACTATGGTGGCTCCCATCTTCCTGGTTCTCGGCGCTCCGGTGACGCTGGCCCTTCGGGCCCTGCCGTCCCGGGGTGAAGGTACCCATGGCTCCCGTGGCTTGCGGGAATGGCTGCTCCTGTTTGTACACTCCAGGTTCTCCCAGGTGGTCACGCACCCCCTGTTCGCGGCGGCAAACTTCGCGGGCTCCATCGTCTTGTTCTACTACTCGGACCTCTTTGGTCTGGCCATGCGTGAGCACGTGGGCCATGAGTTGATGAACCTCCACTTCCTGCTGACCGGGTACATCTTTGTCCTGAGCATGATCGGCAGCGATCCTTTGCCACGCCGTGCACCGTATCCGATGCGGCTGCTGCTCCTTCTGGCAACCATGGGCTTCCACGCGTTCTTTGGCGTATCCATCATGGGTGGCACCGGCCTGCTCGCTGCGGACTACTTCGGCAACCTCGGCCGCGCCTGGGGCCCCTCGGCCTTGGGAGACCAACAATTGGGCGGCGCCGTTGCCTGGGGCATCGGCGAAATCCCCACGCTGCTGGTGGCCATCGGCGTGGCAGTGATGTGGTCCCGGTCCGACGAACGGGAGAAGCGCCGGGTGGATCGTGCGGCCGACAGGAATAACGACGCCGATCTCAGTGCTTACAACGATATGTTTGCCCGGCTGGCAGAGCGTGATGCCAAGCTTGCAAGCCGCACTGCCAGGGCAACCACAACAGCCCCGGCCGAGCGCCCCACGAACGACAATTCCGGGCACACCGACCCGAACACCAAGCTGGAAGGACGCTGATGAGCGAAACCGTACGTACCCAACACCGGGTCCGGGCCTCCGAACTCGAGGGCCGCGGCTGGCTCAACACCGGTGGGAAGTCCTTGGACCTCGAGTCCCTGCGCGGCAAGATCGTGCTTCTCGACTTCTGGACCTTCTGCTGCATCAACTGCCTGCACGTTCTCGACGAGCTGCGTCCGTTGGAAGAAAAGTACTCGGACGTCCTGGTAACCGTTGGCGTGCATTCGCCCAAGTTCGAGCACGAAGCAGATCCTGTCGCTTTGGCATCAGCCGTCGAACGCTACGAGATCCACCACCCTGTGCTGGATGACCCCGAACTGGCCACCTGGAAGGCGTACACCGCCCGTGCCTGGCCCACGCTGGTGGTAGTGGACCCCGAGGGCTACATTGTGGCCCACCTTTCCGGCGAGGGCCACGCAGACGGCCTCGCCGTCCTGCTCGAAGAACTCGTCGCTGAACATGAAGCCAAGGGGACCCTCCACCGCGGTGACGGTCCGTACGTAGCCCCTGTGCCGACGTCGGGCACTCTGCGGTTCCCCGGTAAGGCGACCCAGCTCGCGAACGGAAACTACCTGGTGGTGGATTCCGGCCATCACCGTTTGGTGGAGTTGCGCCCGGATCTGGAGACCGTGGAGCGGATCATCGGGTCCGGCACCAAGGGCTACCTGGACGGGCAATCGGAAATTGCCCGGTTCAACGAACCCCAGGGCGTCACCCTTTTGCCGTCGGAGCTGGCCTGGAAGCTCGGCTACGACGCCGTGGTGGCCGACACCGTCAACCACCGCCTCCGCGGCGTGACCCTCAGCTCGGGATACGTCCAGACGATCGCAGGCAACGGCGTGCAGCGGCTCCTGGACACCGGCCCCGCCCGTGTCACCGACTCCGGTGCCGGTACCTGGTCTGAACACCACGACGACGGTCCGGCTGACTTCGCCGGGGACGCCCTGGATGTTGGTGCTCTCGGGCGCGGCACGGAAGTGTCCCTTTCCTCGCCATGGGATGTGGTCTGGAGCGAAAAGCTGCAGAAGGTCGTCATCGCCATGGCCGGCACACACCAGATTTTCGCTTTCGACCCCCTGGCCAATGAGGTCTCCATCCTGGCCGGCTCCGGTCTTGAAGGTTTGCTGGACGGCAAAGCCGAGGAAGCCTGGTTCGCACAATCCTCCGGCCTGGCAATCGACGGCGAAGACAACATCTGGGTAGCTGACTCGGAGACATCGTCCTTGCGCCGCCTGGTGGTCAGCGATTCCGGCGTGACCGTGGAAACCGCAGTAGGCAAGGGCCTGTTCGATTTCGGCTTCCGTGATGGCGAAGCCGCCGAAGCCCGCTTGCAGCACCCATTGGGCGTGACTGTGCTTCCGGACAACTCCGTGGCCATCGCCGATACCTACAACGGGGCTGTGCGCCGCTACGACCCCGCCACCAAGTCCGTCTCCACCCTGGCCCGGGGCCTCGCCGAGCCGAGCGACGTGGTGGTGGTCCAGGTGGAAGGCAGCGATCCGTTGCTGGTAGTGGTGGAATCGAACAAGCACCAGCTGGTCCTGGTACCGATCCCCAAGGAAGCCCAACAGGTGGACGAGGGCGCATCGCAGACGCACCGCCCCAAGAGCCCGGTCACGCCCGGAACCCTTGAGCTGGCCGTTCGCTTCAAGGCTCCCACCGGTCAAAAGCTTGATGACCGCTGGGGCGATCCCACCCAGATGAAGATTTCCTCCACACCGCCCGAGCTCCTGGTTTCCGGAGGCGGGACCTCGGTGGGTCTCCTGCGCACGCTTGAATTGTCGGCAGATGTCCCCGAAGGAATCCTGCACATCACGGCCCGCGCGGCCGCCTGTGATGGACCGGAAACCGAAGACGGCGAAATCCCGGACCACGCCGCTTGCCACCTGTACCAGCAGGATTGGGGCATTCCGGTGGTCCTGCAGGCCGACGGGGAGTCTGAGCTCGTGCTGGACCTCCGCGGCATGGACTAAACCCCACGCAGCTGGCCCGTCTCCTCCCACACCGGGCAGGAGGCGGGCCGTTCTGCTTTTCACCGGGACCCGATCCCCAAAGGCCGCGTGCCACTACGCTGGCGGCGCCAGCCCTGCAGTACCAAAAACCAGCCCTGCAGTACCAAAAAGCAGTACAAAAGGGTTTTTCCCGCAGGCTAGAACGTCAGCAGGGGTGTAACCGTCACAGTGTCGCCGCTGACATCCAACTGGGTGGTGAAGCTGAAGTCGTGCTCCACGTTGAGGTCGTTCACGAGTCCCGTGAACAGGTTGACCTCCCGGGCGGTCAGCGTAGCCTTGCCGTTCAACGGAGCAACAACCCATTTGCCGCTGAACGGTTCAATGGTGATCTTGGGATACTCCGTGATGGCCCACTTGATGGTGCCGTCCACTACCCGGGCATTGCTGACGTGGTAGAACGGGCAGTCGGGCTGCAGGCGCTGCTGTTCGGTGGCCTGGGCTGCGCAGGTGTCCAGGAATTCGCGCACTTTCCCAGCCACGGCATCGTTCATGGCTTTGGTGGACCGGGTCTGCAGGTTCAGGGGTGCCTGTCCGCCGTCGCGCGTTGTGACGAGCGCGGAGGTTGCGGGAGCTTCGAAATAAGTACCGTTAAGGCTGGCCTCGTACTTGCCCGGGAAGAACACGGCAAACGTGTTGCGGCCGTTGGGCATGTTGACGGGAACGCCGTTGAGGGTGGCTTCGCTGGAGTTCACCACAGTCACATCAATGGTGGGCAGGGTGGTGGGCACGAACGCCCACTTCCCGAAGAACAGCCACTGCGTACCGGTTCGTTCCATGAGGAATTCCGTGTGGAGCCGGCTGCCGTCCAAGGTGTAGTCCACGGGAACGGCTACCCGGTTTGCACTGCGGGACTCGGGATTCCCCACATGGACGTCCGACAACTTGGAAGCGGCGGTTTGGAGGGCCGTGCCGTCGAGCATGGCCGCGTTGGCGCTGGGCACTTTGGCCCGCAGGAGGCCCAGGGCTTCTTCGCCTTTGCCGTCCTGGAGCGCCTGCAGATACTCCTTGACGGGCTGCTGCGGACTGGCCACGGAAGAGCCCACCAGGTTGATGCAGACGATCGCGCCGACGACAGCAAGCATCAGACCGAGCAGCCATCCGGCTGCGGTCTTGACGAACGCTTGACTCAACTGCACGCCCTTTACGTTACCTGCCGCAACAGCCCACGCCGTGCAGGAGGTACCCGTTATGACGTTTTATCAGCCGTCTGGAGAAGCCCGACGGCGGGCGGCAGCACGCGCTGCTGCCACCCGGCGTCGTGGTTCAACCAGGCTGGCGAAGCTAGCGCCGGCGACGTGAGGACGTGCCAAAAACTCCGCGCATGAGGTCCCGGCCCAGCTGCGTTCCCATGGATCGGACCATGCTCTTGAGGCCACCGCCCAGTGCGCCGCCAAGGGCTCCGGCGATGTCGCCGAACATGCCGCTGTCCTGTGGTGCCTGCTGGGGGACAGGCTGGGGAGCGGGAGGCGCCGGGAAGGAGTCGGTGGTTGAAGTGGACGGCCGTGAACTGGGCCGTCCCAGGATCTCTTCCTCGATGCGGCGCGCTTCGGCGTCTATGTCCGCTTGGGATGTTCCAACGGGCGTACCGGAAGACGGCACGGGCGGCAGCCCCGGTGCGGCATCGCCTGTCGGTGCGGCTGCCCGGCCATTGAGTTTCTCGTAGGCCGAGAGGTTGTCCACGGCTGTCCCGTACTTCGCCAGGAGCGGGGACGCGGCGACGGTGCTCTTGATGAGATCGTCGGCGCTGGGGCCCATGACCGACTCGGGGGCACGGAGCCGGGTCAGAGCCACAGGCGTGGGGGCGCCCTTTTCGTTCATGACGGTGATGACGGCCTCGCCAATGCCGGCTGACGTCAGGGTCTCTTCGAGGTCGTAGTCACTGACAGGGAAGGTGGACACGGTGGCCTTCAAGGCTTTGGCGTCCTCGGGGGTGAAGGCACGCAGGGCGTGCTGCACGCGGTTGGCCAGCTGGCCCAGGACATCGGCCGGGACATCCTTGGGGGTCTGGGTGACGAAGAAGATACCCACGCCCTTGGAACGGATCAGCCGGACGGTGGTGGTGATGGCGTCGAGGAAGGCTTTGGAGGCGTCGTTGAACAGCAGGTGGGCCTCGTCCAGGAAGAACACGAGCTTGGGTTTGTCGAGGTCGCCGGCTTCGGGGAGGTCCTCGAACAGGTCCGCCAAGAGCCACATGAGGAACGTGGAAAACAGGAGGGGCTTGGTCTGGAGCGTGGGCAGTTCCAGGCAGCTGATGACACCGCGGCCGTCGGGTGCTGTGCGGAGCAGTTCGGCGGTGTCGAACTCGGGTTCGCCGAAGAACTTCTCCATGCCCTGGGCTTCCAAGCCGACCAGCTCGCGGAGGATGACACCGGCGGTGGCCTTCGACAACCCGCCCAGTTCGGCGAGTTCGGCCTTTCCTTCGTCCGAGGTCAGGAACTGGATCACGGCGCGGAGGTCCTTGAGGTCGATCAGTTCAAGGTTCTTCTGGTCCGCGAAGTGGAAGATCAGCTGGAGGCTGGACTCCTGGGTGTCGTTGAGGTCCATGATGCGGGAGAGCAGGATGGGCCCGAACGAGGTAATGGTGGCCCGGACCGGAATGCCGTTGCCGTCTCCGCCGAGCGAAAGGAACTCGACCGGGAAGTTTTTGGCCTGCCAGTCCTGGCCGAGCGAGGAGGTACGTGCCGTCAGCTTTTCACTGCCGGTGGCCGGCGTCGCCAATCCGGACAGATCACCCTTGATGTCCGCGAGGAAAACCGGGACGCCCGCCGTCGAGAGTTGTTCGGCGATCATGTGCAGCGTCACCGTCTTGCCGGTGCCGGTAGCGCCTGCCACAAGGCCGTGGCGGTTCATCATGGCGAGGGGCAGGCGGACCTGGGCTTCCTTGTGGACTTCACCGTCCACGATCGCGGCACCCAGCTCGATGGTGGCACCTTGCAGGGTGTACCCCTGCTGGATGGTGGCGAGTTTTTCAGCAGTTGTTGCTTTGGGTTCGTTGGCCATGCGCATAGCTTAGCTGGGCTTGGCAAGATCCTTGCTGAAGGCCAAATGCTTGATGTCTTCGGGGTCCGCGGCGAGGTCGAACAGGGCTTTGTACCCCGTGGCGAGGTACAGATTCTTCGCCTCGGGCTGGCGTGGACCGGTGGTCAGGTACAGCTTCCGGTAGCCGCGCCGACGGGCTTCGTTTTCGAGTTCGGCCAGGACCAGGCGAGCCAGACCGCGCCTGCGGTGGGCGGAGTGGGTCCAGATCCGCTTGAGCTCGGCCGTGTGCTCGTCGTAGCGGCGGAAGGCGCCACCGGCCACGGATTCACCGTTTTCCTGGATGATGATGAGCGCTCCGTGCGGCGGCGCGAATTCCTCGGCGGGGTAGCGGTTCAATTCCTCGGCCGCGCCCTCGCTGCTGAACAGGTCACCGTATCGGGTGTTGTATTCGACGGCGAGCTCGTCCAGGAGCGGGCGGACGCGGGGATCGCGCATGGGCAGGCTGAGGACGGTAAGGCCCGACGTCGGCAGGGTTGGCGTTGTTGTCATGTCTGGCCTTTCGTAGGTGGAACCCAAGTGGGGGACAGCAGCTGCTGTCATGGCGGTTCAGTGCGACGTTTGCTGTCCCCTAGTTGGGATGGGGCGCTGGAACCGAGGCCGGGGCACTCGCGCCGGCTCCCTCCAACGTGGCAGCAACGGTGGCCAGGATCCTGCGCGCGAGGGCGTCGTTCTCCCGGAACGGGGCTGCGTTGGTGTTGGGGCGTGCAAAGGCTCCGGCACCCCAGCCCGAGGTCCACGGCCCCACGGCAAACAAACCATTCTGTGGTGTACCAACAGGGGACAATACCTCGTAATTCCCGGAGATCAGGAGTTTCCCGGTGGAGTGTGGGCCCTCGGAAGTGAGCAGCCGCTGCTCGGTGCCCCATCCGGCGTCGTGCAGGTCCGCCAAAGCGGGATTCGCCGAACGTTCCACGGAAGCGGAAGGCAGGCGCGCCTCGATGTAGGCGGATGCATCCACCACCACGGGCGACTGGAAGGACCCCGCCACGAAGCGGCCCACGGAATCATCGGCCCGTACCCACATGCCGGGGCCCAGGAATTTCAAGAACCCGGCCCTGTGCAGGGCGAGCATCTCCCGGAGCCGGTGCGACGGCGGCCCTGAGTCCACGAAGCTGAAGAAGCCGTGCCACCACCCATGGATGGACTGCTGGGACCGTGCGTTCAGCCGCTCCTGCGGGACCAGCCGGCCAAGGTCCATGTAGACGAACAATAATGCGGTGAACAGGGCCAGGGTCTCGGAATGGTCCGGGCCGGTCCGAAGGTCCAGGTCCCGCTGGATATAGGCGGCGACTGAACGCTGTACCGAGTCGTGATCGGCGAACGCGCAGCCACTGAGCGGGTGGTCCAGTTTTTCGAAGTCGAGGTGCAGGGCAGCGTCCGGCACGGAGACTGCCACCAGTTCTTCGCGCTGCGGGCTGTACCAGTCGAGAGCATCGAACCGGGCTTCAAAGGCGGCCCAGGTGCCCAGGACCCGCTCAGGGTAGCCGGTGAAGAGCTCGCGGTAGTAGGCGTAACCTGCGTCCTTGGCGATCAGCGGCCACAGCTGGGTACGGAAATCCAGCTCGTGATGCCCGGCCAGCAGGGCGCCGATGGCTTCGGCGGTGAAGTACCGCGGACGCTCCACAGGACTGCGCAGGGTCGAGGAGATCTTGGAGTGGTAGGGCACGCCGCGTCGCGACCCCGCCCAGAGCCGCGGTTCGGCGCCGGAAGGCACGTAGTCGAGTCCGCCGTCGGGCCGTTCTTCAAAGCGGCCCCCGCGGCCCTCGAACAGCAGCACCAGCAAGTCCACGAACGCCAGTCCCATGCCGGAGACGATCACGTCCTGACCGGCCTCGATCCCGGAGTAGTCGACATCCGTGGTGTACGACGGCGGGGCGTGGAAGCCGCCGTGCCGGGCAGCGAAGTCGCTGTGGCGGGCGGACTCGCGGTCAACAAGGGAATCCGTGTGGCCCAGCGAATACACCACGACGTCGGCAACAACCTCGCCGCCGGAGGCCAGCCGCACGCTGTGCCTGTCAGCGCCGGAACGTTCGACGCCGGTGGCTGTGTCGCGGTGCACCGTCACCGTTGTTTCGGGGCCCAGTGCGCTGACGGCGCGGCCGAAGAACCACTCCAGATATTTGCTCTGGAGCTGCCGGGTGGGGAACGACGCCGGGGTCAGCGAGCGCAGCTGGGCGAGCAGGTGCGGTTCCAAACGAGGAACATCACGGATGCTGCCATCAAGTACTCCGGCGGCCCAGGCGGACAGCCCCGGTCCTTGTACGGACGGCCCCTCGCACGTCACGGACTCGTCAGTGAACATGGTGACATCGGCTGCGGTGGAGTTCAGCAGCAACCCCGGACTCTGGTCATAGCGCCAGATCCGCCCGGAGCCTGGCTGGTAGGGCTCAATGACGTGGATGTGGAGGGGACCCTCGAACAGGCCGGGCCGGTTGGCGGCCAACCGTTCCAGGACGCCGGCCGTGCGCGGGCCGCCGCCAATGAAGGCGATGGCGGGAACTCGTGACGGCATGGGATCTCCTGGAATGCAGTGGTTGGTGATGCCCAATCTAGGGAGCTTTGGGTGCGTGGGTCGAGGCGCCGGTAACCGCCGTTCACCATGCGTCACGCACCGTCAACCCACGCAACGAAGCGACTCATATGGCCCTGCATGACGATGATTGTGACGCCGTGAGAACCCCGGCGAAGCCCCGCGAAGTCCAGTGAAGAAGTGCAAATTCCCGCCTTGCTGCGGGGTTTCGCACGCCCATAGATTGGCAGCCATCCGATAGACAACAACCGATCTGAAATGAGGTGGCGCATGAGTGCAATCGCACCGCCTGCCACGGCGGACACTGCACCGCCCACCCCGGATTATTCCGAGTACAAGCTGGTTCCTGCCCGTCATCCCTGGCGTTGGGTGGGCACAGTGGTGGTGGCCGCCGGCGTGGCCGCCATCGCATGGTCCCTTGTGACCAACCCCCGCTGGGAGTGGGGCGTGGTGGCCCAATGGTTCACGGCACAATCCGTAGTCAACGGCCTGGTGGAAACCCTCAAGCTCACGGCCATCTCAGGCGTCCTGGGATTCGTCCTAGGGTTCATCCTGGCCCTGATGCGGTTGTCGGCGTCCCCGCTGTTGGTTTCTGTCTCGTGGACCTTTTCGTGGATCTTCAGGTCGACTCCGCTGCTGGTCCAACTGCTGCTCTGGTACAACCTTGGCTACCTTTACGAGAAGATCAGCCTGGGCATCCCGTTCACGGACGTCCGCTTCTTCGAGGCCCAGACCACTACGCTGATCAGCCAGTTCGCTGCAGCAGTCCTGGGGCTCACCTTGAACCAGGCTGCCTACTCCGCGGAGATCATCCGCGGCGGCATCCTCTCCGTGGACCAGGGCCAGCTGGAAGCGGCCTCCGCGCTGGGCATTCCCGCCTGGCAGCGGAACACCAGGATCGTGCTGCCGCAAGCCATGCGTGCCATCCTGCCCAACGCCTTCAACGAGATCATCGGCCTGGTCAAGGGCACGTCGATCGTTTACGTCCTGGCTTACTCCGAGCTGTTCTACACAGTCCAGGTCATCTACAACCGGACCCAGCAGGTACTGCCGCTGCTCCTCGTGGCGACGCTCTGGTACGTCGTGATCACCTCGGTGCTGAGTGTTTTCCAGTACTACATCGAACGCCACTTCTCCAAGGGTGCCGTCCGGAACCTGCCGCTTACCCCGCTGCAGAAAGCGCGGAAATTCTTCGCTACCCATGTTGCTGCCTCTCCCACGAAGGACGCCCGATGAGCACCATCGCCGCACGCAAAGAATCCAAGACGACAGCACAGGCAGCAGACGAGGCTCCGGCTGAAACTTCGGCTGCCGCGTCAGCTGGCACGACGGCGGCCCGGCCCGCCACTGCTGACCGGCAAGCGACCCGCGGACAGGTGGATATCACCAACGTCCGTAAGTCCTTCGGCGCCACCGAGGTCCTCAAAGGCGTGTCACTGTCGGTTCCGCCGGGCGGCGTCGCGGTGATCGTGGGCCCCTCCGGTTCGGGCAAGTCCACCCTGCTCCGGACCATCAACCACCTGGAAAAGGTGGACGGCGGCTACATCACCATCGATGGCGAACTGGTGGGTTATGAGGTCCGCGGCAACAAGCTCCATGAGCTCCGTGAGAAGGACATCCTCAAGCAGCGCACCAACATCGGCATGGTGTTCCAGAGTTTCAACCTCTTCCCGCACCTCACGGCACTGGAGAACGTCATCGAAGCGCCGATCGTGGCCCAGAAGCGTTCCAAGGCCGAGGCCCGGAAGCGCGGTTTGGAGCTCCTGGACCGGGTGGGCTTGAAAGACCGCGCCGACGCCTACCCCCGCCAGCTCTCCGGCGGCCAGCAGCAGCGCGTTGCCATCGCCCGGGCGTTGGCACTCGATCCCAAGATCCTGCTCTTCGACGAGCCGACGTCCGCGTTGGACCCGGAGCTGGTCAACGAGGTCCTCGACGTTATCCGGGAACTCGCCACGTCCGGAACCACGCTCATCGTCGTGACCCACGAGATGGGCTTTGCCCGGGACGTCGCGGACACCGTGGTGTTCATGGACGATGGCCTGATCGTCGAGTCCGGCACACCCCAGGACATCTTCGCCAACCCCCGTGAGGAACGTACCCGGAGCTTCTTCTCCAAAGTCATCGAACCAGCTTTCAACATCTAGGACACCCTCCATGCTTCGCACCGCCCACGGCTTCGCCGCTCATGAAACAAAACCGCGCTCAACTAAAAGCCGGCTCCTGGCACTTGCTGTACTTCCCGCCGTCGTGCTTCCTGCGCTGGCGGGGTGCTCCGATCCTGGAGCGTCGGCAGCAAAGCCCGAATCCGAAGCCGCCAAGAACGGAATCGTCTACAACACCTCCGTGGACCAGAACCGGATCCGGGGTGAGAAGGACACGACGGCGGCCGCAGCGGTACCCGCAGCCATCGCGAAGGACGGCAAGCTGACCGTTGCCACCACAGCCGGCTCCATACCGCTGTCCTTCCACGCCACCGACGACAAAACGCCGATCGGCGTGGAAGTGGATATCGCCCAGCTCGTCGCCGACAAGCTCGGCCTGGACCTGGACCTGCAGGTGACGTCGTGGGAGAACTGGCCGCTCAAGACCCAGTCCGGTGACTTCGAGGCCGTCTTCTCCAACGTGGGCATCAACGCCGCCCGCGTGAAGCTGTTCGACTTCTCCACGTACCGTGCCGCGTTCATGGGCTTCGAAGCGAAGAAGAGCTCCAGCTACGACATTAAGGGCTCGGATGACATCTCCGGCCTGAAGATCTCCGTGGGCTCCGGCACCAACCAGGAGAAGATCCTGCTGGCTTGGAACAAGGAGCTCGAAGCGAAGGGCAAGGCTCCCGCCACCCTTCAGTATTACTCCTCCGACGCCGACACCATCCTGGCGTTGTCATCCGGCCGCACCGACTTGAACCTCGCTCCTTACCCCTCGGTGACCTATCGCGAGAACACCCGCGACGACCTCAAGGTAGTTGGCAAGGTCAACGCCGGATGGCCCTCCGAAACGTTGGTGGCAGCCACCACCCTCAAGGGCAACGGCCTGGCTCCGGCCATCACCGAAGCCCTGAACTCCACCATCAAGGACGGCTCGTACGGCAAGGTCCTGGAACGCTGGGGACTTTCCGAAGAAGCCGTGCCGCAGTCCAAGACCGTCACGGAAGCCACTTTTGGGACGGGAAAGTGAAGTTCCAGGTCCTCGACATCATCCCGCACCTGAAGAATCCGGTGACGGGGGAGATCGTCTCCACTGCTGATCGGCTCAACCAGGTGGTGGAGACGGCTCGCCGCGCGGAGGAACTCGGTTTCGACAGCTTCTCCGTGGGAGAGCGCCACGCCGGCGAGTTCGTCTCGTCATCCCCGACGACGGTCCTCGCCGCGATTGCCGCCGTCACCACCCGGATCCGCCTCCAGACCGGCGTCACCGTACTCTCCGTACTGGATCCCGTGCGGGTGGCGGAAGACTACGCCACCATCGACCAACTGAGCCGCGGCCGCCTGGAGCTCGTGATCGGCAAGGGCAACGAGGTCCTGCAGTACCCGCTGTTCGGGCTGTCCCTCGATGACCAGTGGGACCTGCTCGCGGAAAAGTACGCGCTGCTGCGTACGCTGTGGCGCAAGGAAAGCGTCACGTGGTCGGGCCGCTTCAGGCCCGCCCTGACCGAGCCAACCACGACGACGCCCCGCCCCTTCGCGGGGTCGCCCCGGATTTGGCACGGTTCGGCTACAACCCTGACGTCCGCTGCGCTCGCCGCCAAATGGGGCGATCCCCTGTTCACGGCCAACGCCATCCAGCCGCGCGGGAATTACAAGGTCCTGATCGACCATTACCGCGAAGAGTACGAGCGCCACGGGCACGATCCCCGGCATCAGTACCTCGGCTCGGGCAGCGGTGCCGGCGGTGTGTTCATCGCGGACACCACCCAGGAAGCCATCCGGCAATACGGCCCGGTTTACGAAGGACTCACTGCCGGGCGCAACGTTCCGGGCAACAACACACCGTTCCGGGACATCCACCACGCCGTGGCAGAGGGACCGGCCCTGGTAGGCAGCCCGGAGCAGGTAATCGACAAGATCCTCAGCTACCACTCGCTGTACAACCACGATCTCCAGTCGATCTCCCTGCCCACCACACTGCCGTTCGAACAGCAGCTGGAGATACTGGAACGCTTCGCCTTGGACGTCATTCCCGCAGTCCGGGCGTCCGCACCGACAACCCTGTGGGAATCCGACGATCCCTTCGGCGGCCGCCCGGAATTCGCCGGCGCCACCGAACCGGACGCCGCAGCAACCGTAACCGCAGACCACGCCTTCAACAGGACGGACAACGCCCATGTCTACGCAAACTGACAGCGCCACGAACACCGCCTCCGGCCTCGAAGCCTTTGACGAGGAATGGCAGGAATGGCACGACGCCCATGAGCGTCACCGCGCCCACCCGCACGGCTTCCTCGCCGTGACCCACCTGCACTGGCTGACCGGCGACGCGACCCGGCTGGAAGGTGCCCCCGGCACCTGGAGTGTGGACGCCGACGTCGTGCGTGTTGTCCTGGAACCGGGCGAAAGCCTGCAGCAGGACGGTGTCGAGCTGAACAACGGGACGGTCCTCGAGCTGGGACCCATTGAGGAACGCGGCGGCATCAACCTGGTATCAGGAGACACCGTGATCGAGGTTGCCAAGCGCGGCGGCGAGTACATCGTGCGTCCCCGAAACCCGGAAAACGCGCTCCTGCGTCAGTACCAGGGCACTCCGGCGTACACGCCCAATGCTGCCTTCGCCGTGGCCGGTACCTTTGTCCCGTTCGAGGTCCCGCGGCCCACCACGGTGGGTGCCGCCGTCGAAGGCATCCAGCACGTGTACGAAGCCCCGGGCGAGATCCGCTTCAAGCTGGCCGGCGAGGAACTCGCGCTGACAGCCTTCAACGGGCATGCCCCGGGTTCCCTGTCCGTGCTGTTCACCGACCAGACCTCCGGCAAGACCACCTACGCGGCCAACCGCTCGCTGTCCGTGGTTCCCGCCGCAGATGGCTCGGTGCGGCTCGATTTCAACCGGGCCGTGAACCTGCCGTGCGCCTACACCGACCTTGCGACCTGCCCGCTGCCTCCCGCCGAAAACCGGCTCCCGGTGGCCATTGAAGCCGGCGAGAAGATTCCCTACGAACGTCAGGACCAGAAGTGAGCATTGCCAAGAAGGCCGGGTTCCTGGCCATTGAACTCGATGGTGCCGGGTACGCAAACCTTGCCCGCGCCGTCCTCGACGCCGAGTCCGCGGGCTTCCACGCGGCAACCTTCAAGGACACCCCGGAAGCCGGTCGCGCGAACGCCCTGCAACGGGCGGCCTTTGCCGGACCGATCACACGGACCATCGCCGTGGTGCCCGAGGTGGACACTGTATATACGGAGCCGTTCCACATTTCCACACAGCTTGCCAGCCTGGACTACGTGTCCGGCGGCAGGGCCGGGTGGATTGCCACGGCGGCGGAGTCGCCCGAGGCCGCTGCCGCCGTCGGACGTTCCTTTGTCACGGGTAACGCTCTTGCACAGGAAGCTGCCGCCTCGATCGAAGCAGGCCGCCGGCTCTGGGATTCCTGGGAAGACGACGCCGTGATCCGCGATGTCGCCACGGGGCGCTACCTGGACGTCGACAAGCTTCACTACGTGGATTTTGAAACCCCGGCTGACTTCAGTGGCACGCCGTATTCCGTGAAGGGACCGTCGATCATCCCCCGGCCCCTGCAAGGCCAGTTGCCCGTGCTGGCAGCTGCGAAGCTGGTGGGCGAAGGCCAGGTTCCGGTTGAGGCGGTGGACGCTGTCCTGGTGTCCGCGCCGACGCCGGAGCTGCTGACTGCCGAAATCCGGGATGTCCGCGCACGGCTGGGCGGCTCGGTGGCGATTGTGGCGGAGCTCGACGTCATCCTGGACGCACGCGGGCAAAGCGCGGCCTCACGCCCGGTGGCCTCATCCGAGGCGGCCCTGTCCGACAGCGAACGGGCGCGTTACACCGGCCCCGCCGATGGACTCATCGAGCTCCTTGAGGTGCTGCTCGCCGAGGCCGACGGAGTCCGCCTCCACCCCGCGGCCCTGGAGGTGGAGCTGGAGGAACTGTCACGGCTGGTCCTCCCGGAGCTCCGGCGCCGCGGTTCAGTGCGGCCGCCCGTCCTGGATGGGACGTTCCGCGATGTACTCGGCCTGGAGCGCCCCCAAAGCCGCTATTCGACATCTGCCGCGGCCGTCGCCGCAGGAAAGCAGGGACCAGCATGACACGCGATATCTTCCAGCCGAGCGGCCGGATCCAGTTCGGTATCTTCTTCCAGGGCGTCAACTCCGGCACCATCTGGAAAGCGGCCGAATCCGGTTCGCAGACCGACTTCGAATCGTTCCGCCACATCGTGCAAACGGCTGAGCGTGGCAAGTTCGCCGCGTTCTTCCTGGGGGAAGGGCTGCGGCTCCGCGAACACCTCGGGCGCCCGCATGCCCTGGATGTCGCCGGACGGCCCGATGCCCAGACCATGCTCGCTGCTTTGGCGTCCGTGACGAAGAACATCGGCCTGGTGGCTACGCAGAACACCACCTACAACGACCCCGCAGACCTTGCACACCGCTTGTCCTCGCTGGACCTCATCTCCGGCGGGCGGGCAGCCTGGAACGTGGTGACGACCGACAACGCCTGGACCGGGGCCAACTTCCGCCGTGGCGGCTACCTTGACCACGCCGATCGCTACAAGCACGCCGAGGCTTTCGTCGAAACCGCCAAGCGGATCTGGGACTCCTGGGACACGCCCACCGGCCCTGCACGCCGGGTAGTGCACCAAGGGCAGCACTACACCGTGGACGTCACCCCGCGCTTGCCCCGCAGTGCCCAGTACCGGCCCGTGCTGTTCCAGGCCGGCGACTCACCCGAGGGCCGCGACTTCGCTGCCCGGCAAGCGGACGTCATCTTCTCCGCGCACCCCAAGTTCGATGACGCCGTCGAGTTCCGGCGCGACATCGTTTCCCGCTCCGTAGCTGCCGGACGGGGTGCGAACGCGGTGCAGATCATGCCTGCCAGCGAATTCATCCTTGCCGCAACGGACCAGGAAGCCCAGGAGAAAAAGGCCTGGGTCCGGAGCCTGCAGATCGGACCCCAGCAGGCGATTGCCTACCTGGAACAGTTCTGGGGCCGCGAGCTTTCCTCCTACGATCCCGATGGTCCCCTCCCGGAGATCGATCCCGTGGTGGAGGAAACGTCCGAAACCCGTGGCAGCGGATTCCACGGTGCCAAGGCACGGCAACTTGCCGATCAGTGGAGGGCCGAGGCCAAGGACAAGGGTTTGAGCATCCGGCAGTTCGTCACCTCAAAGACGGCACGCATCGATGCCACCTTTACCGGTTCCTACACCGCCGTCGCCGACCACCTCGCCGAATACGCCAGGGTTGGTGCCGTGGACGGCTTCAACATTTCGCCATGGCTCATCCCCACCGGCCTGGACGAGATCGTGAACCACCTCGTGCCCGAGCTCCAGGACCGTGGCGTGTACCCCACGGAGTACCGGGGCACCACGCTCCGCGAAAACCTGGGCCTGGAAACGCCCGTGCGTTCCTGATGAAGCGTGCAGATTCTGCTGGATCATTCCGTTGGCGCCGGCGAAAAACCCCGGAAACGCGGGGGCCGTTCCGCCTGCTCCTGGCAATGATCCAGCAGAATTCCGCATCGGAGGGCGGGGATGATGCCCGTTCGACGGTGAAGCTCCAGCTGACGGTGTGGGGGCAGTCCCTCTAATGGACCGCTAGAGCAGTTCCCGGAACACGTCCCAGCCGTTGCCGACCGGGCCGTACGGACCATAAAGCCCTGTGGTGGCAGCGCCTGTGGAGTACAGGACAAGATCGCCGTTCTGGTTGATGGCAACCAGGTTGTTGTACTTCTGATGAGCGAAGCTGCCCAGGCCCGACACATCCCGGAACGTGTTCCAGCCGCTGCCCATGAACGCGGGAACACCCCAGCCGCCCTGGCCGTCGGTGGGGTACAGCTGGAGGCCGCCGCTGTGGTCGCGGCCGAAGATCTCCACTGTGCCGTCGCCGTTCATGTCGCCGCTGGTGATGATCTTGTTCATGACCTGCCAGCCCCAGCCCACCTTGCCGGGCGCCAGCCACCCGCCCTCGCCATCTCCCGGGTACAGGAACAGATCGCCCGCGGGATTCCGGGCAAGGACATCGTTGTAGCCGTCGCCGTTGAAGTCCCCGGGACCCACGATCGAGTCGAAAATGTTCCAACCGGCGCCCACCTGGCGGGCAGGAAGCCAGCCGCCGTCGCCGTCACCCGGGTAGAGGAACAGCTGGCCCGCTGAGTTCCTGGCAAGGAGGTCATTGAATCCGTCGCCGTCAAAGTCGCCGGGCGAGAAGACAATGTTGAACATGTTCCAGCCCGCCCCTACCTGCCGGGGTTCGTCCCATGTTCCCCAGTACGCGGGGCAGGGTCCCTCGCAGGCGCCCTTGTAGTACGTGTAGGTCCGCGGGTACAGGATCAGCCGGCCGTCGGGGGTCCGGGCCAGGGGTTCGAAGTTGCCCCTGCCTGTCCAGCCCATTGCCCGGTTGGAGGCTTTGATCGGCGCGGTTTCCGCACTCAATTGCGTGCCTGTGGGGCAGCCGGGCTCACCGGGAGTCAACGGATGGACACGCAACGAGATCCTGGAGCCCTGGTCTTCGGGCAGGACCTTCAGGGTTTCGCCCTGGCGTTCCTGGGGTAGGGTCTCACCGTCGCGCAGCCACTCCAGGGTGATGCCGTCGCTGGAACCGTCGGGGTTCCTGCAACCCCAGTAGTCGTAGTTGTACTGGCGGCGCATCTCGGACCCAACGTACGGAACGCCGTCGATGTACGGAGTTGGCTGGTAGTCGGCAAGGGCTGGTCCGGCGCCCACCAGCCCGGATGCCAGAAGGCCCGTTGCCATTGCAGTAGTGGTTGCACGTCTTAGCAGACGCGATCGAATCAACAAGCGCGCTCGAAAGTTCCCCATTTTTCCCCCCGGAAAGTATCGCGTCATGGCCGCGTGGTGTGTGCTGAGGTTACCGCATTCCGGGGAGGCGTGGTCAGCTGTTGCCCGGGGCCACCATGAACACGTCGACGGGGTCCTCGGATTCCAGGACGAAGCCGTGCCGTTCGTAAAGACGCCGGGCCGGGCTTCCCTGGAGCACGTCCAGGCGGAAGGGGCGTTCGTCCACCGATGCGCCCATCACATGCCGGAGAACGGCCCCGCCAAGGCCCTTGCCCTGATGTGCCGGGGCGATGAAGAAATGTTCTATCCACCGGGCGTCCGCTTCGGGCCTGACCGCGATCACTCCGGCGTCGACGCCGTCGCTATGGATGACGTAGGTTTGCTCCGGCTCGAAGGCGGCAAGGAAGCGCTCGCGGACGCGCACGGGGTCGAAGCGTCCGAGGCGTTCCAGGTCCGGCCGCATCACCACGGCGCGAAGCTCGGCAATCCAGGCGGCATCGGTGGCTACGGCGGGGCGGAGGACAAAGTCAGGCATGGATCAAGCCTATGCGGGACGGCCGAACCATAGGATGAAAGCTGACGAAAGGTGCAGCCACAATGGTCACACGCGAAGAAGTAGAAGCAGCATACGCCCGGACATCGGGCTGGGTGCGGCACACGCCCCTTGCTGAAAGCGGGAACCAGGAGCCGTACCACTTGTGGTTCAAGTGCGAGTACATGCAGCACACAGGCTCGTTCAAGGCCCGCGGTGCCTTCAACCGGCTGCTCACCGCCAGGGAGAACGGTGAATTGGATCCCGGAGTCGGCATCGTGGTGGCTTCCGGTGGAAACGCCGGCCTGGCGAACGCATTTGCGGCAGCGAAGCTCGGCGTTCCCGCCACCGTGTTCGTCCCCGAATCGGCTCCGGCGAACAAGGTCCACAAGCTGTACGCCGTTGGGGCCACAGTAGTCCAAGGCGGTGCCGAGTACGCCGAGGCCTACGCCGCCGCCGTGAAGTTCGCGGAGGAAAAAGGCGCTGTCTATTGCCACGCGTACGACCAGCCGGAGATCGTGGCGGGTGCCGGTGGCGTCGGCCTTGAGCTGCTGGATGAACTGCCCGACGTCGATACCATCCTGGTTGCCGTAGGGGGCGGCGGGTTGATGGGCGGCATTGCCGCAGCCGTTGAGGGGAGGGCCCATGTGGTGGGCGTCGAACCGGAGACGGTTCCCACGCTGCACACCGCGCTGGCCCAGGGCGAACCGGTTGATGTGGCCGTCTCCGGCATTGCCGCCGATTCCCTGGGTGCCCGGCGGATCGGCGAGATCGGTTTCGGGGTCGCCCGCCGGACCGGGGTAGAGAGCGTCCTGGTCACGGACCAGGACATCGTCGACGCCCGGCGTGCCTTGTGGGAGAAGCACAGGATCGTGGTGGAACACGGCGCTGCCGCGGCCTACGCGGCCCTGCTGTCAGGGGCGTACACACCGAACGACGGCGAGACCGTGGCGGTTGTTCTCTGCGGCGCCAACACGGACCCCGCCCACTTCTAGGCGCACCAAAGCAGGGGACAGCAAACGCTCCTTCGAGCGGTCATCGCGACATGTGCTGTCCCCTGCTTGGGGTGGGGTACTACTTCTTGGGCAGGCCTGCCGGGTTCAGCTCGGACGCCGGGATGGCCTCGGAGGACAGTCCCCAGCGGTCCAGGATCTTGCCGTAGTTGCCGTCCTTGATGAGGGTATTGAGGGCAGCTTGCGCGGCGACGGCCAAGCCGTTGCCCTTCTGGGTGGTGAAAGCAATTTCGGCCTTCAGGGGCCAGCCTCCCTCAAGGGTGCCCACCTCCTTGGTTTTGCCGTCCTTGGCAGCTTTGTATGCGGCGGAGGCGTTGGGTCCGAACGTCAGGTCCGCACGTCCGGACTGGAGGGCGAGCTGGGAGGCGGAGTCGTCGTCGTAATACTGGAACTCAACCGGCTTCAGCCCGTTCTTCTTGTTCTCCTCGTCCCAGCGCACCAGGATTGCTTCCTGGTTGGTGCCCGAGCCGACGATGATGCGCTTGCCTGCGACGTCCTTGGGTTCCTTCACTGTTGAGATGTCGGAGTCGGCCTTGGCGTAGAAGCCCAGGAGGTCGTTGCGGTAGGTGGCGAAGTCGAACTTTTCCTTACGGGCCTCGGTGACCGTGACGTTGGAGAGGACGGCCTCGTACTTTCCGGATTCGACACCCAGCGGCCAGTCGGCCCACGCAACCGGGAGCACCTCGACCTGCAATCCCAGGGTCTCGCCCACAGCGTAGGCGATATCCACTTCGCTGCCGATCAGCGTCTTGTTGTCAGTGGCGAACGTGCTCAATGGGGGAGTGCCGCCTGTGGTCACCACGGTCAGTTTGCCGTCGGCTTTGATGGCGTCGGGGACCAAGGCTGCCGCAGCGGAATCCACGGCCACTTTGATGCGGTCCTGCTGCGGGGTCAGGTTGAATTGTTTGGTTGCGCTGGATGAAGCGTTCGACGCCGGCGCTGACGCGGCTGCCGTGGCTCCTGGATCCGAGCATGCCGTCAACCCCAGCAGTGCGGTGGCGGCCAGTGCCGCGGTGATGCCGGATGCGGCGGTAAAACGTGCCATGGGTTCTCCTCGAAGGGCTCTGATGCGTAGTCGTGGCTGCAACTATCCGGCAGGCCCGCGAGGGTGGTCAAAGCGCTCCGAAACCCTGGGATACAGGGGTTCACGGCAGTTAATCAGGCGTCGAACAGGGTCACAAAGGCCGGGCCCGAACAGCACGCGACGCAACTCACAGAAATAAGCCGGGTGCCGCCGTCGTTGTCGCTAGAGTGCCCGGAAAGCAGAAGCGGGCGCCGCGAAACGTACCGAAAGGCTTCACCGTGACTGTTCCTCTTTCCATCCTCGACCTGGCAACCATCGGGAAGGGCCAGACGGTGGCGGAGAGCCTTGCGGGCAGTGTCTCCATGGCGCAGAAGGCCGAAGAGCTTGGCTACCGTCGGGTCTGGTACGCCGAGCACCACAACATGTCCGCCATCGCGTCGTCGGCCACGAGCGTGCTGATCGCCCACGTCGCCGCGCACACCAACACCATCCGCCTGGGCGCCGGCGGTGTGATGCTGCCCAACCACTCGCCGTTGACCATCGCCGAACAGTTCGGCACCTTGGAGACGCTCCACCCGGGACGCATCGACCTCGGTTTGGGACGTGCCCCCGGCAGCGACCAGAACACCATGCGTGCGCTGCGCCGTGACCACACATCCTCCGACAGGTTCCCGCAGGACGTCCTGGAACTGCAGGGCTACCTCACAGGCCCCACCCGCATCCAGGGTGTCGAAGCGACGCCAGGCAAGGGCACCAACGTGCCGCTGTACATTCTGGGTTCCTCGCTCTTCGGCGCGCAGCTGGCCGCCCAGCTGGGTTTGCCGTACGCCTTCGCTTCACACTTCGCCCCGGCCGCGCTGCAGGACGCCGTGGCTGTTTACCGGCGTGAGTTCAAGCCCTCGGAACAGTTGTCCGAGCCGTACGTGATCGCGGGAGTGAACGTCACCGCGGCGGACACCAATGCCGAGGCGCAAGCCATCAACCTGGCAGTGAAGCGTGCACGGGTCTCCCTGTTCTTCGGTGGCGGACGCGAGTTCACGGATGACGAAGCGGATATGGTCCTCGACTCCCCGCAGGGCCAGCACATCGCCCAGATGATGAAGTTCTCGGCCGTAGGCACCAAGGACGTTGTCCGCGAGTACCTGGATGAGTTCGCCCGGTTCGCAGACGCAGACGAATTGATCGTGGCCCACCAGAGCATCGGCACTGCGGAGCGTTTGCGGTCCGTGGAGCTGCTTGCCGAGGTAGCTGGCCTGGTACCGGCGTAAACACCCGCATAAATCCAAGGAAAAGCTTTACTCGTTTGCAATCTACTAGGTAGTCAAGCGAAACCGTCCGGGCGGAGACTGTAGTTATCCGCTTCGGAAGGATCCGCCATGCCCACGCACTTGAATCAATCAGTCGCCGACTCCGCGCTGCTGATGAAATCGCTCCCGCTTGGCCTCCTCCGGACGGTCCTTCAATCCGACGCGCACAACGGCATCACTCCTGAGCTGTTCGCGGAGCTTAAGGTCCTGGCCAGGGTTCCCGGCCTTCTGGTGGCCTGCAACTACGGCGGGACGCTCTGCTCGGCGGAGGGAGTATCCACCGAGACGCTGCCCTTGGACAGCGCGGCGGTGGCGCTCCGTGCGCTCGCAGCCCTCCCCAACACCCACGCAGCCATCATTTCCGGCAGGTCTTTGCGGGACCTGGCAGCAGTGTCCCGGCTTCCGGCCGAGGTCCATTTGGTGGGTTCCCACGGGGTGGAGTTCGACATGGGCTACGCCTACACGCTTTCCCTCGCCACGGAGCAGTTGCTCCAACAGGTAGCTACGGCGTTGACCGAGGCCGTGGGATTCGAGAAGGGCATCAGCGTTGTCCGAAAGCCCGTAGGCGTGGCTGTCCACACCCGGCCGGCCACGCCCGAGGTTGTGGACCGGGCGGTGTACGCCTCGCAGAAGATCGCGATCGAATTCGGCCTCTACTTCATCATCGACGGAACGGTGCTGGACCTCACGGTGGAGGAGCCGGCGAAGGGCCAAGCCCTGGAGCAGCTCCGCGCCCGGTTGGGCGTCAGCGCGGCACTGTATGCGGGCGATGCCGAGAGCGACGAAAAAGCGCTGGCCACTTTGCGGGGGCCGGACCTCGGTTTGCATGTGGGGCCCGGAAGCACGACGGCGGCACACACCCTTCCGGATCCGGAAGCCTTTGCGCACGTGCTGGCCTTGCTGTTCGAGCTGCGGCGGGCATGGCTCTTCGGCGAAGACGCGGTGGGCCTGGAACGACACTCGATGATCGGCAACGGAAGCTCCACGGCCTTGCTTACGCCGGATGCCAAGGTCTGCTGGATGAGCCACCCGTTGCCCGATTCGGGCTCTCTGTTCGCCCATATCCTCGGCGGCGACCCCGCCGGCCACTTTAGTATCGAACCGGCGAAACCGTCACAGGTGCTGGCCCAGCGCTACGTGGACAACACCATGATCGTGGAAACCCGTTGGGCAGACGTTACCGTGACGGACTACCTGGAACCCGCCCCGGAGGGGATCACCAGCCTGGTCCGGGTGTTGTCCGGAACGGGGTCGGCCCGCGTGGTCTTCGCTCCGCGGCCCGACTACGCCAACGCACCGTTCAGCATGGAAATCCGCGGCGACGAGGTCCATATCCTTGGCACCTCGGATCCGATCATCCTGTCCGCTTCCGGGGTTGCCTTCTCCATCACCAGCGACGGCCGCTACGCCACTGCCACAGCTGAAGTCGCCCTCAGCGACGGGCCTGTGGTCCTCAATATGCGCTGTGGGGATACCGAGCCGCCGCCCCCGGACCCGGCCGGCGAGCCCCACCGTCGTGCCGCCGTCGGGCAGGTTGCGCGTGAGTGGGTCAAAGCACTGCAGCTGCCCACCATCAAAACTTCGCTGGTGCGGCGCTCCGCGCTGGTCCTCAAGTCGCTGGTCCACGAGCCCACCGGTGCCGTCCTGGCTGCGCCCACCACGTCCCTGCCGGAAGGAATCGGCGGAACCCGGAACTGGGATTACCGGTACTGCTGGCTGCGCGACGGGTCCATGACCGTGAACTCGCTGGTGTCCCTGGGGTCCATGGATGAAGCGGACGGGTTCCTGCGGTGGCTGGGCCGTATCCTGGACAACGCCCCCGGCCCGGAATGGCTGCACCCCCTTTACTCGGTGACGGGCTCACCGTTGTCTACGGAGGCCATCGTGGAGAGCCTGCCGGGGTACGCGGGGTCCAGGCCTGTACGGATCGGGAACGCAGCGGACCACCAGGTGCAACTGGACGTGTTCGGCCCCATCGCCGAGCTGATCCATGATCTGTCGGAGCGGCGCGGATTCCTGCCGGACGAGCACTGGTTCCTGATGGAGCAAATGGCGCATGCGGTGCTGGCCCGCTGGCATGAGCCCGACCACGGGATCTGGGAAGCGCGCCGCCCGCCTCGCCACCACGTCTATACCAAGGTCATGTGCTGGGTCACGCTGGACCGGGCGCTGCGTGCTGCTGCCCTGCACGGCCGGACGTCGCACGCGGACTGGGCACCCACGGCCGCGACGATCCGTGAGGAAGTCCTTCGCGAGGGCTGGGATTCGTCAGCGCGGTCCTACACCGTGGCCTACGACAGCCCGGACCTCGACGCCGCAGTTCTCCACGTCGGACTGTCCGGCCTCCTGGACGTCCAGGACCAGCGGTTCCTGGATACCGTGACTGCGGTGGAGCGGGAGCTGCGCGTCGGTCCTACGGTTTTCCGGTACAGGTACGACGACGGTTTGCCGGGTCTGGAGGGCGGCTTCCACATTTGCACCACCTGGCTGATTGAGGCGTACCTCGCGGTGGGGCGACTGGACGATGCGCTGGAACTGTTCAACCAGTTGGTGGCCCTGTTCGGTCCCACCGGGCTGCTGCCCGAGGAGTACGATCCGGGCACGGAAACGCACCTCGGCAACCATCCCCAGGCCTACTCACACCTCGGCTTCATCCGCTGCGCGCAGCTCCTGGACCACTACCTGGCCAGCGCCGACGTGGAGTAACGCTGGTTGGGTCAGGTAAGCAGCAGTGCGACGGCGATCATCGCCGGCACTGCCACGATCGTGGTGATGAGCACGGTGTCCTTGGCGACGGTAATTCCCGCCTGGTAGCGGTTGGCGGCCACGAACACGTTCTGGGCTGTGGGCAGCGCCGCGGTCACCACCACCGCGAACAGCGCATGGCCGTCCATCCCGAGGGCGAAGCGGGCAAAAAGATAAGCCACCAACGGGTGCACGACGAGTTTGAAGCCGCTGGCCAACAGGGTGTCGAGCCGGCGTCCTGCGGACTTCTGCAGGGGCCTGGAACCGTTCAGGCTCATCCCGAACGCCATCAGCATCGCAGGAATCGCGGCCCCGCCAATGAGGTGGATCGGCTCGAGAATAAGCGTTGGCACCTGGAAACCGGTGCCCGCCACCAGAAGGCCCAACGCTGAGCCCACGATCATGGGGTTCCGCACGATCATTAGGACGAAGCGCAGGGGAGTGGTCCGATGTGAACTGGTACTGGCATCGAGGGCCATCAGGTACATGGGGGTGAAAAACGCCAACTGGAAGATCAACAGCGGTGCCACATAGCTCGCATCGCCCAGGACGAACACGGCGATGGGGATCCCCAGGTTGGCTGAATTGGCCAGCGACGCACTCATGGAAGACATGAGCGCTTCGGGCATGCTGCGCTTCAACCAGAGCTTCACGATCAGGAAGAACAGCAGGCCGGTGATGACGGCGCCGACGGCCGTGACCAACAACGGAGCGGCGAAAACATCATGCAGTTTCGCCTTGCTCAAGGTCTCAAAGAGGAGCGCGGGACTGGCCACGAAGAACGTCAGGGAACTTAACACGGAGCGGGCGTTGTCACCGAGGATGCCGCGACGGCCAACGAACATGCCCACCAGGATGATGGCCCAGACAACGAAAAACCCGGACAGGACGCCGATCATGAGGGCGTGCCGGCGGGGATTTGTTGGATCACGAACTACAGCCTAGCCAGAACAGCCGCGTGAGTAAGCGTTTTCAGGCGACCGTCCCGATATTTGGACCCTGAACGCGCCCGACGCCGGCACCCTGGTGAGTGCCGGCGTCGGGCGTTGCTGTGGGAACCTAGCTGAGGTGGGCTGCGTTGCTGAGCGCGTGCGGCGGGCGCATGAGCCCGGGGGTGTGGCCCTCGGCGGGGTCGTTGCCAAGCTGCAGGATTTTGTTGTCCTTGCCGACATGAACCACCCTGGGTTCGTAGGCCCGGGCCTCTTCCGTGGTCATTTCCGCATAGGTGATGAGGATGACGGTATCGCCGACGTGGACCATGTGCGCGGCCGCGCCGTTGATGCCGATCACGCCGGACCCGCGCTCGCCGGCGATGGTGTAAGTCTCCAGCCGGGCGCCGTTGGTGACGTCAACAATGGACACGAGTTCGCCGGGAAGGATGTCGGCCGCATCCAGCAGGTCCAGGTCGACAGTGACCGAACCGACGTAGTGGAGGTCGGCATGGGTCACCGTTGCACGGTGGATCTTGGACTTGAACATTGTGCGGATCATAGTGGGACCAGTTTAGCGCGGGACCCTCACCCGGCGCTGTGACGTACCAGACTCGGAGCCTGCCGTAGAGCGGGAGATTCACAAGCACGAGACCGGGGCCTGTTGCTTCCTGACCTTGTTCAAATGCAGGATGGCCGCGGATCAACCTCACTTGGTTGATCCGCGGCCGCATCCGGTTCAAAGAGGGTCAGGACCGGCTGGACTGCAAGGCGCCGGTCGGCTCGTATCGCAGCAGTTCCGTCCCTGCGGCCACGAGTACGCGCAGCTCAGCCAAGCCACCCTTGACCAAGCCGGCGGCCCTCGCCTGCACCAGCACATTACCCAGCGCTGTTGCTTCGACCGGCCCCGCGATGACGGCTTTGCCTGTTGCGTCGGCAGTGAGCTGGCACAGGAGCCGGTTCTGCGAGCCGCCGCCCACAATATGCACCACGCTGGTGCTTCGCCCCGTGAGCCGCTCTGCGTCGGCCAGCGTGCGGGCGTAACCGGCAGCGAGGCTGTCCATGATGCAACGCACGACGGCGGCAGGCCGGTCCGGGAGTACCGCACCGGTGTTGCGCACGGCTGCGCGGATCCGGTCCGGCATGTTGTCCGGTGCTGTGAAGCGGGGGTCGTCGGCGTTGATCCGGGGCCCACCGGCAGGCAGTGCCGCCGCGGAATCCAGCAAGGCGGTGAGCGCTTGCGTGTGGCCCTCGGCGGCCCACGCCCTTTGGCATTCGCTGAGCAGCCACAGGCCACCGACGTTGCGGAGGTACCGGATGGTGCCGTCCACGCCGCGTTCGTTGGTGAAGTTGGCTTTCCGGCTGGTTTCGCTGAGGACCGGTCCGGGGAGCTCGACGCCTACCAAGGACCACGTGCCCGACGAGATGTAGGCGAAATCCTGGTCCGCAGCGGGAACTGCGGCGACGGCGGATGCGGTGTCGTGCGAACCGACGGCCACCACTTTCGTGTCCGCCGGAAGGCCCGTCCGGTCAAGGATCTCCGGCAAGAGCGTTCCCACCGTTTCGCCGGGTTGGATCAGCGGCGGGAAGACGTTGCGGGGCAGGCCGAGGGCGTCCAGGAATTCCGTGGCCCACTCTCCGGCGACGGCGTCGAAGAGCCCGGTGGTGGAGGCATTGGTGGCTTCCGTCCGGCGCTCACCCGTCAGCAGGAAAGCAATCAGATCGGGGATCAGGAGAGCTTGCAGCCCTTCAAGGTTCGGCTCCGCGGCCAGTTGATACAGGGTGTTGAACTGCAAATACTGCAATCCCGTGGCGGCATAGAGCTTTTCCGGGGAAACGGCCGCATGAACGCGCTCCACAGCCGCCCGGCTGCGTTCGTCGCGGTAGCTGTAGGGCTGCGCGGTCAGTTCGCCGGCTTTGTTCAACAAGCCGTAGTCAACGGCCCAGGTGTCGATGCCGATGCTCACGATGCGCTCGCTGTTACCCCGGGCAGTCGCGGCGGCGGCCGTCAGGCCTTTGAGCACCTCAGCGAAGAGGGCGTCGAAATCCCAGCGGAGGCCGCCGTCGAGCTCTATGACTCCGTTGGGGAAGCGGTGGATCGTCTCAAGGGAGACTCCTGTGGCGGGGGAGACGCGGCCCAGCATGACGCGGCCGGAGGAAGCGCCGATGTCGATGGCTGCGAAAACCTGGTCTGTCTGCGGTGAGGACACCGCCCCGGCGTGTGCCGGGGCGGTGTCCGTGGTGGTTCCGGAGGTCACTGTTGGTCCTAGCGGAGGAAGGCTGCTGCCACGCCGGCGTCCACGGGAATGTGCAGGCCGGTGGTGTGGGAGAGCTCGTTGCTGGTGAGCACGGACGCGGCGTTGGCGACGTGTTCGGGCAGGACTTCGCGCTTGAGGAGCGTGCGCTGGGCGTAGTACTTGCCCAGTTCCTGCTCGTCTACGCCGTACACGGCTGCTCGCTTTGCGCCCCAGCCGCCGGCGAAGATGCCGGAGCCGCGGACCACGCCGTCGGGGTTGATGCCGTTGACGCGGATACCGTGATCGCCCAGTTCGGCGGCGAGCAGGCGGACCTGGTGGGCTTGGTCTGCCTTGGTGGCGGAGTACGCGATGTTGTTCGGGCCGGCGAACACGGAGTTCTTGGAGGAGATGTAGATGATGTCCCCGCCCATGCCTTGGTCGATCATGACCTTCGCCGCGGCCTTGGACACCAGGAACGAGCCCTTGGCCATGACGTTGTGCTGGAGGTCCCAGTCCTTCTCGGTGGTTTCCAGCAGCGGCTTGGAAATGGAAAGGCCGGCGTTGTTGACCACCAGGTCCAGGCCGCCGAACGCGAGCACGGCCTCCTGAATCGCGGCGGCGATCTGGGCTTCGTCGGTCACGTCGGCCTGGACGCCGATGGCGACGTCCGGACCGCCCAGTTCCTCGGCGACCTTTTGCGCGTTCTCAAGGTTCAGGTCGGCAATCACCACGCACGCGCCGTCGGACGCCAGACGGGTGGCGATCGCCTTGCCGATACCCGACGCCGCACCGGTCACCAGCGCGATGCGGGTGGCGTGGGACTTGGGCTTGGGCATCCTGGCGAGCTTGGCTTCCTCCAGGGCCCAGTACTCGATGCGGAATTTCTCGGATTCCTCGATCGGGGCGTAGGTGGAGATGGCCTCGGCGCCGCGCATCACGTTGATGGCGTTGAGGTAGAACTCGCCGGCGACGCGTGCGGTCTGCTTGTCCTTGCCGAAGGAGAACATACCCACGCCCGGGACCAACACGATCGCCGGGTCCGCGCCACGGAGCGCCGGTGAATCAGCGTCAGCGTGCCGGTCGTAGTAAGCCTGGTAGTCCTCGCGGTAGGCGGCGTGCAGTTCCTTGAGCCGCGCCACGGAGTCTTCGATCGAGGCGTCGGCGGGCAGGTCCAGCACCAGCGGCTTGACCTTGGTGCGCAGGAAGTGGTCCGGGCAGGAGGTGCCCAGCGCGCCCAGGCGCGGGTGCTCTTCCGAGGCAAGGAATTCAAGCACGACGGCGACATCGCTGAAGTGCCCCAGCTGCGGTTTGTCAGTGGAGGCCAGGCCGCGGATCACCGGAGCGAGGGCCGCAGCCTTGGCCCTGCGCTCAGCTTCGGGGAGGGCGCCGTAACCGGGGAGCGGGGCACCGAAGGGCTCGGCCTTGCCGTTGTCCTTGATGTAGTTCTCCGCCTGATCGATGATCCACAACGAGTTGGCCTCGGCCTCTTCGCTGGTGGCACCCCAGGCGGTGATGCCGTGGCCGCCCAGGATGGTGCCGATGGCCTGCGGGTTGGCTTCCTTGATCGCGGCGATGTCCAGGCCCAGCTGAAAACCGGGACGACGCCACGGCACCCACACCACCTTGTCGCCAAAGACCTTGGAAGTCAGGGCTTCGCCGTCAACGGCGGTTGCGATCGCGATGCCCGAGTCCGGGTGAAGGTGGTCAACGTGGGCGGCGTCCACCAGGCCGTGCATGGCGGTATCGATCGACGGCGCGGCGCCGCCCTTGCCGTGGAGGCAGTAATCGAAGGCGGCCACCATTTCGTCTTCGCGCTCGACGCCGGGGTAAACGGACTTCAGCGCCTGCAGCCGGTCCAGCCGGAGTATTGCGAGGTTCTCCGCTTTCAGGGTGCCGAGGTCGCCGCCGGAGCCCTTGACCCAAAGAAGCTCTACGTCCTGACCCGTGACCGGGTCCTTCTCTGTGCCCTTGGCGGAGGTGTTGCCGCCCGCGAAATTGGTGTTCCTCTTGTCCGCGCCGAGGCGGTTGGAACGGGAAATCAGTTCTTCAACAGTGGTGTTGGTAGTCATGCTTAGGCGCCCCATCCGGCTTGCTGGCCGCCTGCGCGGTCCTCGTTGATCTTCTTCTGGTATCCGCTGGCCTTGTAAGCGGCCATCGGGTCGGCGGGCAGGCCGCGGGATTCGCGCCACTCGGCCAGGACCGGGCGGACATCGGTGTAGAAGGCATCGTTGAAGATGCCGTTTGCGGCCAGGACGTCCCCGGCGCGCTGGGCTTCGCTGAGTGCGGCGGTGTCCACCAGCAGGGCGCGGGCCGTCATTTCCTGGACGTTCAGCACCGAGCGGATCTGGCCCGGGATCTTCTCTTCCAGGTTGTGGCACTGGTCCAGCATCAGGGCGACGCCGGATTCTTTTCCGAAACCGCCGCCACGAATGACCTCGTGCATGATGCGGAACAGCTGGAACGGATCCGCCGCGCCCACAATCAGGTCGTCATCGGCGTAGAAGCGGGAGTTGAAGTCGAAGGAACCCAGCTTGCCCAGGCGAAGGAGCTGCATCACGATGAACTCGATGTTGGTGCCCGGGGCGTGGTGGCCGGTGTCCAGGCAGACAAAGGCCTTCTCGCCCAGGGCCAGGGTCTGCGCGTAGGACGTGCCCCAGTCCGGAACATCGGTGTGATAGAAAGCCGGCTCGAAGAACTTGTACTCAAGGACCAGGCGCTGCTCATCGCCCAGGCCCGCGTAGATTTCCTGGAGGGACTCCGCCAGGCGGTCCTGGCGGCCGCGGATATCGTCCTGGCCCGGGTAGTTGGTGCCATCGGCAAGCCAAATCTTCAGATCGCGCGAACCCGTGGCGTGCATGATCTCGATGCACTCCAGGTGGTGGTCAATCGCGCGGCGGCGGACGGACCCGTTGGACGAGGTCAGCGAGCCGAACTTGTATTCGTCATCCTGGAACGTGTTGGAGTTGATGGTGCCCAGCCCCACCCCGAGGCCCTCGGCGTACCCGCGCAGGGCAGCGTAGTCGTCAACCTTGTCCCACGGAATGTGCAGCGCCACGGTGGGAGCCAGGCCGGTGAGCTCGTGGACCTTCGCGGCGTCGGCGATCTTTTCCTGCACGGTGCGCGGCGTGCCCGGGGTGCCGAAGACCTTGAACCGGGTCCCGGAATTGCCGTAGGCCCAGGACGGCACTTCGATGGCCAGTTCTCCCAGGCGGCCCAGGGCCGATTCTGTGGTGTTCATGATTGTTCCTTCTGGTGTCCGATGGTGGTGTCTGTATGTACTGGCGTGGCCCCGTTTGTGACGTTGCCGGCGTCGGCCAGTTGGTCTTCAAGGTTGAAAACTTCTTCGATCACTTCGAAACCCTGGTCCGGAGGGAGGTTGCTGTTCGCGAACAGGGTGGCCATTTCCGCTTGCCAGCGGTTATTGACGTCCGTGAGGGCCATGCGGGCCTGTGCTGCCGCGTAGTCTTCGCATTCCAGGTAACCGATCAGTTGACCGTCGGGTGCCAGGAACAGCGAGTAGTTGTTCCACCCTGCGTCCTTCAGGGCCGTCAACATTTCAGGCCAGACGGCGGCGTGGCGGCGCTTGTATTCGTCCATCAGTTCCGCTTGGACGGAAGAGCGGAAACATACCCTCATGCGGTTCTCCGGGTTACTCGTCTTTGAATCGTTTCATTTGTTACGATTCAAATTACCCTCGGCAAGCAGGGGGTGTCAAGGCGTTTCCAGCGTCCTTGATTTTCGACCAGCGAGAACGGAAAGCATGTCCCAAACAGCGAGCATCAAGGACGTCGCCAACCACGCACAAGTTGCCGTGGGAACTGTCTCCAATGTGCTGAATTATCCGGACAGGGTTTCCCAAAAGACCAAAGAACGCGTCCTCAAATCCATCGCCGAACTTGGCTTTGTGCGCAATGACGCCGCCCGCCAACTCCGCGCCGGTCAAAGCCGGACCATCGGGCTCATCGTCCTCGATGTCGGAAACCCCTTCTTCTCTTCCGTGGCCCGTGCCGCCGAAGATGCCGCAACCGCCCTGGGCAGCGTGGTGCTGGTGGGCGACAGCGGCCAGGACGCTACCCGCGAAGCGCATTACATGGATCTCTTCCAGGAGCAGCGTGTACAGGGCCTGCTCCTGTCACCTGTCGGGGACGTCGAAGCGCGGATCGATACCCTCAGGGAGCGCGGAGTCCCCACGGTCCTGGTGGATCAGCTCGCCGACACGGAACGCTGCAGCTCAGTCTCCGTGGACGACCAGGAAGGCGGCTATCTCGCGGCCCGGCACTTGCTGGACCTGGGTCGCCGTCGTCTGGCCTTCGTTGGAAGCCCCTCCATCCGCCAGGTATCCAGCAGGCTTGAGGGCGCGCAGCGTGCTGTGGCGGAAGTCCCGGAGGCGACCATGGAGGTACTCGACTCTGCGGGGCAAACTGTCCTGGCCGGCCGGCAAGTGGGAAACGCGCTGGTGGAGCGCGATCCCGCTGACAGGCCCGAGGCCGTCTTCTGCTCCAACGATCTCCTGGCCCTCGGCGTCATGCAGTCGTTGACCATGCTCCGCACCGTCCGCATCCCGGAGGACATTGCCCTGATCGGGTACGACGACATCGATTTCGCCATTTCCGCCGTCGTTCCTTTGTCCTCCATCCGACAGCCCACCGAAGCCCTGGGGCGGACAGCGATCGAGCTCCTCGCCGAAGAGCAGGAAAACGGCGGAACCAAGCATCGCGCCGTCGTGTTCACCCCTGAGCTCGTAGTGCGCCAGAGTACGGCCGGCTCGCCCAACTAGGGTTCAGCTGGCAGGATTACGACGCGCGGAGCCCGGCAAGGTAGCCCATCGGCGCCACCGCGTCGGGCTGCTTCGTCTGACGGACGATGCCGCTATGGGACGCGGCCAGCTTGTCCGCAGCACGGCCCAGGCACTGCAGGAAACTCGTGATGGAAACGCCGGCCTGCGACTTCTGCCTGAGTGCTGAGATGTGGCGCCGGGCCGTACAGCCGGAGATGCCCGTCGCCACGATCCGGTCCGTGGGTACGTGGTCCATGGCCGGGACCAGCGCTATGCCCAGCCCGGAGCGGACCATGCCGCGGAGGGCGTCGTAGTTGTTGCTGCGCACCGGAATGCGGGGTGCGAATCCGCCGCTTGCGCACAGGTGCCTGAGGCAGGCGTCGCCGGATGAGTCCTCTTTTGTCGAGACCCAAAGTTCCTGCGCAAGGTCCTGCAGGGTGATGTTCTCCGCGCCGGCCAGGCGATGGGACTCAGGGAGCAGGAGCAGCAGTTCCTCCGCAAGGAGTGGTGTTGCCGCCACGTTCGACGGCCATTGCTGGGGGACGAGGTCGTAATGGAACACCACGGCGACATCGAGCGTGGAGTCCCGGACCATGCCCGCGAGCTCGGCGGGGCCGCCCTCTTCCAGGTCCACGCTGGAGTTGGGATGCCTGCGCAGGTACGAGGCCAGGCCGTCGGGGAGGAGCCGTTGGCTTGCTGTGCTGAAGCTGCCCAGGCGCATGAGGCCGTAGTCGCCCTTGCTGAAACCCTTCATGTCGTCTTCCAGGTTGCCCAGGGCGTTGATGATGTCATGTGCCCGGGCTGCCAGGAACTTTGCCGCCTCGGTGGGTCGGATGCTTTGGGCGTCACGCTCCACCAAGGGTGCCTGCACTGCGCGTTCCAAAGCCGCCACCTGCTGCGAAACGGCTGACCCGGTGTAGCCGATCTCGCGCGCGGCGTCAGCGAAGGAGCCTGTTCTGAGCACCACGGTGAGGGTGCGCAAATGGACGGGATTCAGCATGGCCGTGCTACTTCCCTGCAGGCGGTGTGAGCAGCCGCTCCACGTCCACGGCGCCGCCGGCCGCTTCGAAGTCCAGGCGGACCTGCTCCCGGAGCCGCGCGTCGGCCAGATAGTCGGCCGCAGTCAGCGCCAGCCCCACTGCGCCGTCCACGACGGCCGCATCACCGGCGGGGCTGATGGAGTGCTGGCCGAACTCCACCGTGTGCATGACCGCAGTTTCGCGGGAAATGCTCACCGTGGGATGGATCGAGGGGATCCGCAGGCTCAGGTTTCCCAGGTCGGTGGACCAGCCGCCGCCCACCAGTTCGGTCTCAAGGGTGATGGCCCGGCCGCGCGCAGCCATGTGCCCGTGGTAGCGCGCGGCCAAGGCGTCATTGCTGCGGACGGGGAGGTAGGCCGGGAACGGGTCCCAGGTGGTCTCCAGCCGCGTGCCGGTCATCTGTGCTGCGCCCTCCAGGATGTCCTGCACTTTCTGCGAAATGTCCACAAGCCCGGCCGGGTCCAGGGAGCGGATTTCGACGACGGCGCCCGCCAGGTGGGGGACGACGTTCACCGCTGATCCGCCCTCCGTGATGATGCAGTGGAGGCGGTCCGTGGCGGGGATGTGCTGCCTGAGTGCTGCGATGCCTTGGTAGGCGGCCACGACGGCATCGAGGGCATTGCGGCCCATGTGCGGGGCCGACGAAGCGTGGGCCGCAACGCCATGGAAGGTGACCTCCACGTCGCGGACCGCCAGGGAGGCAAACGAGGCGACCTCGTACTCGCCGGTGAACGGGTGCAGCATCACCACCGCGTCAATGTCATCGAAGGCGCCCGCCCGGGCCATGAGTTCCTTGCCGTTTCCGTTTTCTTCGGCAGGCGTGCCGAGGAGCACCACTGAGCCGCCGAGCTTTTCCACCTGGGCGGCAACTCCGAGGAACGCTCCGACAGCGGCAGCGCAGATGACGTTGTGTCCGCAGCCATGGCCAACGCCGGGAAGGGCATCGTATTCGGCCAGGACAGCCACTTTCGGGGATCCGGATCCCGCCTCGGCCCGAAGTGAGGTGCGGAGGCCGTATCGGCCCACCTGCACGGGATAGCCCCGATACCTGAGGAATTCGGCGGCGAAAGCGACCGAGAGGCGCTCTTCGAAGCCCACCTCTGCGATGCCGTGGATTCCGTGGCTGAGCTCGCGAAGGTCCGTGCCAAGGTCCTCGATGGTGTTGGTGATGCTTCGTGCAACGGATTCGGGGGCGCCGAGTATGCCGGTAAGCGTGAGTTTGGACGGGTACGTCTCCATGATGTCCACGTGGCGTCCTTTCAGGGGATGGGGGCCTGCTGCGGACGTCGTCGTCCACTCGGCGGCTCGTGGTTTAACTTAAGATACATCCAGATCTGCCTTAAGAATAGCTAATCGTGCAAGAATGTTTCATGACCGAAAAACCTCTTCCGGACGTGCCCCGGCTGCGCCTTCTCAACGAGGTGGCCCGGCAAGGGTCCCTGGCCGGTGCGGCACGTGTCCTGGGCATTACGTCTTCGGCCGTTTCGCAGCAGATCAGCATTCTCGAACGGGAAACCGGGGTCCAGCTCCTGGACCGTTCATCGCGGGGCGTCGGGCTGACCGGTGCCGGCGAAATCCTGGTGGAGCACGCCCGGGCCGTGGTTCGCCTTCTGGAAGCAACCCGCGCCGAAATGGACCAGCTCAGCGGCGATCTTTCGGGCAGGGTCCGCATCGGTTCCATTCCCTCCCTCGCCCGGACAGTGCTCCTGCCGGTCGCCGAGAAACTCGAGGTGACCGTTCCCGACGTCGAACTGACCGTCAACGTGGTTGAACCGGTCGACAGCATCGAGCAGTTGCTGAACGGCGCCCTGGACATCGCGATTGTCGACCTCTACGACAACGTGCCCATGGCATTTCCGGACTATCTGGTCACCAGGGAAGTGCTCAGCGAGCCGCTGGTGCTGGTCACGCCGCCGGACTACGAGGTCCCGCCCAGGCTCAAGTTGTCGGACCTCAGGAATGAGGCCTGGGTGCTGACCCCGGACGCGGGAGCATGCGGCCAGGCAGTCCGCTACGCCTGCCGGAATGAGGGCTTCGAGCCCAACATCCGCTGGGTGGTGGACGATCTGCTGCTGCTGGTGGAGTCCATTTCCCGGGGCCGGGGCATCTCCCTGCTCCCTCCGCTCTCCGTGGACAGCACTGTGGCGCCCGTGGGAATCCATGCGTTCGACAAGCCGCACATCCAAAGGCGCGTCCTGACAGTGACGCGCAGCAGTGATGCCAGGCGGCCCATCGTCAAGGCTGTCCTGGACGAAATCCACAGCCTCCTGGGTGCTGCAGCCGCCTGAGCCGCATACCGCCGTCGGGCCCTGGACGGCAGTCCAAGAATCTCTTGGGCCAGCGCCAGCAAACGTCGTTCTGCGGGCCGTCCCGACCCCTGTTTTTCGTTCCATGCTTGAAGTGATCAGTGACGATCACCACAAAGGAGAACGAAAAAATGACCACCCTCGAACGACGCTTCGCAGAGGTTCCCGGACACTGGCAGGTGCCGGGCCACTTCAAGATCAACCACAGCCACGGCATCCGCGTGGGCGACATGATTTACGTGGGCGGCCAGGAAGACCTCGACGCGGACGGAAACGTCAACAACCCCGGCGACATCGTTGCCCAGTGCAAGAACGTCATGGAGTCCCTGAAGCGGGTCATCGAAAGCCTCGGCGGCACCATGGGCGACGTCGTCCAGTTCAATACCTTCTACGCCGGCGAGCTCAGCTACGAAGAATGGCAGCGGACCTACGACATCCGTTTCAGCTACTTCCCGGCCCCCGGCCCCACGGCAACGGGCATCCTCATCGGCGAGGAACTGAACCTGCCCGGCATCCGCGTGGAGGTCAACGCCGTCGCCATTGTCGGCAGTGCCGCCACCCGCATGGAAGCGTTCGACGACGGCACCCAAGCAACGCTCGACGTTCCGGTTGCGGGGGAGTCACCCAATGCCTGACATCAAGCCCCAACTTGGCGTCATCCTGTGCGACCTCGATTCCTACCCCGTGGACTACATCGAATGCCTCACCCCGGATGCGCCAGGCATCAGCAACAACCCCGTGGGTTTCTTCGAGAATCCCACCAGCTGGCAGGGCCTCCCCGTGGCCTACGCCGTGGCGCGCGGAGCCCGGGTTGAGCCCTTGGTTGCCGGAGAGCCGGAAGCCATCGACGCTTTTTGGGCCGCCAGCGAAAAGCTGGCCCACTGTCCGCTGGTCATCACCGACTGCGGTTTCTTCTTCTACGCCCGCAAGGACGAGCGCCGGACGGCCAACGTGATCACCAGCGGCCTGGACCTGCTGCCCATCGCCTCGGTGCTCAGCAACAAAGACATCGGTGTGCTGACTGTCTCGGAAACTCTGGCCGCCAAGTTGCTGGGCGACCACGCGTTGTCCCCGCGGATTGTCATTGCCGGCATGGAAAGCGAACCGGGCTGGGCAACCATGCTGACCAACGACCACGCACTGGGCAATGGCTGGGACCAGGAGATGCTCAAGGAAGGCGTTGCGTCCGTAGTGAAGCGTGAGTTCGGGCCGGGAGGGCGCTTGGAGAACATCGGCGTGCTGGTCCTTGAATGCACCCTGCTGCCCGAATTCCGCCAGGAAATCCGCAAATACACCAGTGTGCCCATCCTCGACATTGCCTCCTTCGCGCTGAACGCCCTTGGCAAGGGTTTCGACGTCGGCGAGGCTCCGGCGCCTGTCGGCCCGGCTTTGAGCCGATGACACAAGTCAGGAACGAGTCAGTCATGCAAGAAGCCACCCGGCAGGACCCGATCGCCATATCGCTTGAGTCCGTCACCAAACGGTATGGGGACCATACGGTGATCAACGACGTGTCATTGTCCGTGCGGGAGGGCGAGGTGATCGCCATCATCGGACCCAGCGGAGCCGGCAAGAGCACGCTGCTGCGATGCATCAACCTGCTGGAGGTTCCGGACAGCGGCAGGATCACGGTGGAAGGAAACCACGTGGACGCCGGACACCAGATCAGCCACAAGGACCTGGTCCGCCTGCGCCGCAATGTGGGCATGGTGTTCCAGTCGTTCAACCTGTTCCCGCACATGACCGTGCTGCGGAACATCTCGCTTCCACAGGAACGCGTCCTCGGCCGCAACACCAAGGACGCCGACGCGCGCTCGCTGGCACTGCTTGAGCGGGTGGGGCTCGCGGACAAAGCCCGGCAGTATCCCAGCCGGTGCTCGGGCGGACAGCAGCAGCGGATCGCCATTGCACGGGCATTGGCCCTGGACCCCCGGGTGATGCTCTTCGACGAGCCCACGTCGGCACTGGACCCCGAGGTGGGGCTCGAAGTCCTTGCCGTCATGCGTGAGCTTGCTGCCGAAGGGATGACCATGGTGGTGGTCACCCACGAGATGCAGTTCGCCAAGGATGTCTCCGACAGGGTGGTGGTCATGGCCGAAGGCGCCATCCTCGAGGAAGGCGATCCCGCCGTCGTCTTCACGGCCCCCACCATGGACCGAACGCGGAAGTTCCTCCGCGCCGTCCTGGAGCGCTGAGGTGGAGGCCTTGGCAGTGGTTTCGCAGGGCGTCACCATGACCCTCCTGCTGACCCTCTCATCATTCCTGCTGGGAGCCATCGGAGGAATTCCCTTGGCGCTTGCCCGCCGGTCCCGGATACCAGCGGTCCGGTTCATTTCCCGCGCCGTCATCGAGTTGCTGAGGGGCATCCCTCCGCTGGCGTGGTTGTTCATCATCTACTTCGGCATCGGAACCGGTGTGATCGAACTGAGCTCCTTCGCCGCTGCCGTCATAGGTTTCGGGCTGGTGGCTTCGGCCTACATGGCGGAGATCTACCGCGGCGGCCTGACCGCCATCCATGAAGGCCAGTGGGAAGCCAGTGACGCATTGGGACTCTCCCGGGGCGCGACATTGGCCACCGTTATCGGGCCGCAGGTCCTTCGCGTTTCGATCCCGGCGGCTGCCACCTTCGCCATTGGTTTGTTGAAGGACTCCTCCGTGGCATCAGTCATCGGGGTGCAGGACACCATCTACTGGGCCAGCCATGAGTCCACGGTCAGTGGTGACGCCATTGTTCCGTTCCTCTACGCGGCCGGACTGTATGTCGCCATGACCATTCCCTGCGCTTGGGCCACCCGGCAGCTGGACAGCAGGCTCCGGAAGCGGGTTGCGCGATGACATTCTTCAACGATTGGGTGGACTATTTCCCGGACCTGCTTGGCGGGCTGGGCGTCAGCCTCCAACTCACACTCGTCACTTTGCTGATCGGACTGCCCGCCGGATTGCTCCTGGCCCTGGGTGCCGGTTCCCGGAACAAAGTCCTACGGATGATCACCATCACTGTGATCGAAATAGGCCGTGGAACACCCGCCCTGGTGGTGCTGCAGTTGTTCTACTTCGGCCTTCCCAGTGCCGGCATGACGCTGACGTCCTTCGTGGCTGCATCGTTGGCGCTGGCATTCACTACGGCCGCTTACACCAGCGAGATCCTTCGCGGGGGCCTGCAGGCTGTTCCCGGCGGCGAGGTGGAAGCAGCGCATGCACTGGGAATGGCGCGGCGCGACATCCTGCGTTTTGTTGTGATTCCACAAGGAGTCAGAATCGCCATCCCGCCGCTCATGGGATTCGCGATCATGGTGTTCCAGGCAACCTCCCTGGCCTACACCATTGCCATGCCGGAATTGATGAGCCAGGCCTACTCCATCGGCTCCATCACTTTCCGCTACCTGAGCATCCTTACCCTCGCGGGCCTGATGTACGCCCTGATCACCATTCCCGCGAGTTCCCTGAGCAATTTCGTTGAGCATCGTTTGGCGCGTCACCGTTGACGCGCCGATTAGGCAAAGGAACCACCATGAAACTACGTATGATCGCGTCGGCCGTGGCCGCCGTGACGCTGGCCGCTGCTCTCAGCGGCTGTGGCGGCAGCACCGAAGCCGCAGGGTCCAAGACCGCAGCCGACTGCAAGCCGGCCTCCCAGTTCAACACTATGAAGAAGGGAACCCTGACGGTGGCCGTGTATGAGGCGCCGCCGTATGTGACTTTCAAGGGCAATGAACTCGGCGGGGTAGACGGCGATATCCTCATGGGCTTCGCCAAGAAGGAGTGCCTGGACATCGCCACGGTTTCAGCTGCCGCTGCAGCCGTCATTCCGACGGTCCAGGGCGGACGCGCCGACATCGCAACCGGTGGTTGGTGGCGTTCGGCAGCACGAGCGGAAATCCTGGCTCTGACCGACCCCATCTACACCGACCAGATGGTCCTGATTTCCAAGGATGGCCTGACAAAGGCCTCTGACCTGAAGGGCAAGAAGGTAGGCACCGTCAATGGCAATGTCTGGGTGGACGATGCCAAGAACTACCTGGGTGGCGACCTCCAGCTCTACAAGGCCCCTGTGGACCTGTTCCAGGACCTGAAGTCCGGCCGGATCGATGTTGGGATTGATGGATTCGGTGAGGCCCACAACAACAGCAATGGCTTGAAGGTCGAGGTCATGGAGCCGGACAGTGCCATCAAGGCCTCCCTCGAACCTCCCCAGACCTGCCTCCCGGTCACCAAGGACAACGCAGGACTACTGGCAGCCCTGAACGCTTATGTTGACGGGTTGCGGAAGGACGGCAGCCTGGAGAAGATCGTGGTCAACAACGGCTTCCCCGCATCTTCCATCAACACCGGGGCGGCACGGCTGATCGCCTGACCACCCAGGCAGGTCGCAGCAGATGCCGTTTTGAACGTTCAGGGCGGCATCTGCTGCCAGCCGGTTGTGCCGGGCGGAGCTTGCCGTTCGTGTGACAGGCTAGCGTCATGGTCAACCACGTACGTGGCTCCGGGGCGCCGGGGCTTGAATCCGCCAGTTCGCTCGTCAGCGGTGACGTGCGCCGACATAACCTCGAACTGGTGGCTGGACACCTCGTGGAGCACGGTCCCAGTTCCCGCAGCCAGATTGCCGACGGCACGGGGTTGACGCGTGGCGCAGTAACAGCGTTGACCAGGTTGCTGGTGGAGGCCGGGACTATCCGGGAAGTTGAACCGGTCTCTGCGGGCGGAAAAGGCCGGCCGCAGACACTCCTGGAATTGGCCGCCGATGACGTAGCCCTGGTGGCCCTTCAACTGGACGCCGATGAGGCCACCGCAGTGCTTGCCTCCTTGGCCGGAGACGTCTTGTTCCGCCATTCGGAACATCACGGACGGCCCATGGGGGACCCGGAGCCTGCGTTGGACGTCTTGGCGGCAGTGCTGGAGCGTGCTGTGGCAGCGGCCGGGGGAATGGGCCGCCGCGTGGTGGATGTGACGGTCGTGGTCTTTGCACCGGTGCTTGGTAATCCGCCTATGGTCTTCGGCGATTCGGACATGGGCTGGGGCGAAGTGGATGTCCTTGACGGGCTTCGAAAGCGGGTCCCTGGATTACCGGAGAGCCTCTCCCTGCATTCGGACGCCGGATTCGCGGCCATGGCTGAATTCGATCTGCTCCCCGGCGTCAAGGACATGGTCTATCTGAAGAGCAATTCAGGCATCGGAGGGGCGGTCATTCTCGACGGCCGGCTCCTCACGGGAGCCCATAGCCTGGCGGGCGGCTTCGGACACCTTCCGATGGACCATCAAGGGGAACGCTGTGTTTGCGGGCAACGCGGTTGCCTGGTCCTGGTCGCCGGACCTGACGTTGTCCTGAAATCTGCCGGGCTGGGCGAAGAACTGGAATCCTTGGGCCTGGGCAGTGCCTTGGGGGAGCTGACCGAACGGATTGCACGCGGCGACGCGCGCGCAGTCGAGGCTTTCGACGCCGCGGCGGACTGGGTTGCCCGGGCCCTTCACGTCATCAGCCGTACCCTCGACCCCCAGACGGTGGTGCTGGGCGGATACTGGTCCGTGCTGGCTGACCGGATAGCCCGCTCCTTCGCCGAGCACGCACCGATCTCTCCTTCGCCGGACAGCTACCTGCCCACTATCCGGGCCGGGCAACTGGAGAACGACGCGACGCTCCTCGGAGCGATCCGGGAATCGAGAAAACGGTTGCTCCGGGAGCCGCTCGAGGTGCGTTTAATTTAACCCTTGAATTATTTATGGATGCGGCGCATACTCAATCCCAAGTGATCATCGGTTTTCGATGATCCCGCCGTAACTTTCTCGATGAGGAGAGCCGTGTCCACACCCCTGCCTGAGATCAATTCCATGCCCCCGTCTGCGCAGGTCACCGGGTCCGCGCAGGTCACCGGCTCCGCGCAGCCCTCCCCGTTCGCTCAGATCAGCGAAGAACCTTCGCCCGCAACAGCAACAAGCCGGCCGGCCGGCAGGGGCCTGTTGCCGTCGCTGGCCATCACCTCCATGGTCCTGTTCGCCACCTACTCCGGACTCATCGCAGTGCTTCTGCCAAACCAGGTGGCCGCCATCGACGAGGCCAACAAGGTAGCCAACTTCGCCACCATTTCCACGGTCTCGTTCTTCTTCACGCTGTTCGCCCAACCCGTTGTGGGGGCGCTGAGTGACCGGACACGGAGCAGGCTCGGCAGGCGGGCGCCCTGGATGCTTATCGGAGCCGCGATTGGCGCGGTGTTCCTCATGGGACTCGGCGGCCTCGAATCGATCTTCTGGATAGTGTGCTTTTGGGTGATCATCCAGGTGTCGCTGAATGCTTTGCAGGGCCCGTTCTCTGCGATTGTCCCGGACAGGTTTCCCCGGGAACGCCGGGGGATCGCCTCGTCCATGGTCGGTGTGGGCACGATGGCCGGCTCCACTGCCGGTGTGATCCTGGCAGGCAACCTCGCCGGCAATGTAGGCCTGGGCTATACGGTGTTCGGCATTGCAGTACTGGTGGCCGCGCTGCTGTTTGTCCTGCTGCACCGCGACTTCCCCAGCAGGAACGTGACGCATCCCCCGTTCCAGTGGAAGCAGTTCCTCGCAGGATTCGTCATCAGCCCCCGGCAGCACCCCGACTTTGCGTGGGCCTTCGCGGCCCGCTTCCTCTTCACCCTTGGCTACTTCGTGGTCTTCACTTTCCAGCTGTACATCCTGACGGACTACGTCGGCCTGGCGCTCGCAGAAGCCAACGCCAGCATTGGCCTGCTGAGCCTGGCCGGCCTCGGCAGCACCCTGATCTCCGTTTCGCTGGGTGGCTGGTGGAGTGACCGCATCGGCAAGCGCAAGGTGTTCGTCTACGTAGCGTCCGCCTTGATGGTGCTGGGGCTGTTGATGCCGGTGATCATGCCGGACATCACCGGCATGATCGCCATGGGCATCGTCAACGGATTCGGCTTCGGACTCTACATGGCCTGCGACACGGCCCTGATGACCGAAGTCCTCCCCGGTGGCGGTACTGCCGCCGCAAAGGATCTCGGAATTCTCAACATCGCCACCAACATCCCGCAGGCAATGAGTCCGGTTGTTGCCAGCGTGCTGATCAGTTCTTTTGGCGGATACCCCGCCCTCTTCATTTTCGGCATGGCAGCGGTGGCGATCGCCGCCGTCGTGCTTGTCCCCATCAAAAGCGTCCGATAGGAGCCCCACCGCATGACCCCGTCACTTTCCCAGGAGTTCGCAGAAGTCCCGACGACGGCAGGAGCCGTACGTGGGCGCTGGCGGGAAGGCTCCGCAGCCTTCCTCGGAATACCGTATGCCGAACCACCCATTGGCGACCTTCGTTTCGCTGAGCCCGTGCCGCACCGGCCATGGGAGGGCGTCAGGGATGCCCTCGACTATGGAGCCACGCCGCAGCGGAAACTTCCGGACTCGGAGCTGATCATCACTCCGGAGCCCTCCATTCCCGGCGACTCCATCCTCAACCTGAACGTCTTCACCCCAAGCCCTTCCAGGAACCCGGACGATGGCCTCCCTGTGCTGGTCTGGATCCATGGTGGCGGCTTCATCGCCGGCTCGCCGGCGAGCCCCTGGTACGACGGTGTTTCGTTCAACCGGGACGGTGTGGTGACCGTCAGCATCTCCTATCGCCTGGGGTTCGACGGATTTGGCTGGATTCCGGACGCACCCAACAACAGGGGCGTTCTGGACTGGATCCTCGCCCTTGAATGGGTCCGCGACAACATTGAAGCTTTCGGTGGGGATCCCTCCCGCGTGACGATTGCGGGTCAGTCCGCTGGAGGGGGAGCAGTGATGACCTTGCTCACGGTGTCTCGTGCCCGGGCACTGTTCGAGAGGGTCATTTCGCTCTCCGGAGTCCCCACCGAGAGGACGCTGGGCCAGGCGGAGGCCGCCGCCCGCTGCCTGGCCCAGTTGGGGGGAGTCGAAGCGACGCGCGCCGGCTTGTCGGCACTTTCCGAGGAACGCGTCCTTGAACTGCAGGCTGAAGTAGCGGGGACGGGTGGGACGCCCCAAAATGCAGACCCCATCGGGTCGCTCGCTGACCTCATGCGGGACGGCCTGGTATTTGGGCCGGTGGTTGACGGCGTTCTGATCCCGGGGCCAACGGTTGAGGCCATGCGCCTGGGGAACGGTTCGGACAAGGCTCTGTTGGTGGGCTGCACTGACCATGAGTTCAACATGTCGACGGCGGGTGCCGGCCCGTTGTTGCCCAAGGAGCCGGACGCGGCCCTGCTGGAAAGGTTGGGTGCCTCGCCGGAGATAGCCGAAGCCTACTTGGCAAGCCACGGGGGGCTTCCGAGCGAGGTCCTGGCGGGCCAATATGTTTCCGACAGGATTTTCCGCACGCCTACCCTGAACGTTGCCGAGGCCCGTGCCGGCTCGGCGGCACCCACGTGGGTTTACCGCTTTGCTTGGCGGTCACCGGTCACCGGGGATGCCGGCCATTGCTTCGACATCCCGTTCTTCTTTGATGTGACCTCGGCCGAACGTGTGGCCGCGATAGCCGGCGACGAACCGCCCGCGGCTTTGGCTGCGGACGTGCACCGAGCGGCGGTGGCCTTCATCCGGGATGGCCAGCCGGGGTGGACACCCTGGGACGCCGGTGACCACCAGGTGCGGGTCTTCGACGAGCCAAGCATCGACGTCGAGGACGGTTACGCGGACGTGCGGCTCCTGCAACACGTCCCCTCGGTCCGGTAGCCAAGCCGGAGTCCTTCCCGGTTGGTCGACGAAAGAGCCCGGCCCGGCACGGAGTGTTTCCGTGCGGGGCCGGGCTCGTTGCAGCTATAGCGCGTAGATGCTCCAGGACGCCGTGTGTTCGGCGCCGGGTTCAAGCCGGACCAGTTCCGTGCCGCTGTTGAAGGCATCGGGTGGACACGTCATGGGCTCCGCCGCCAGGCCCAGCCGGTTGGGCAGGGGGTCGGGCTTGTCGGCGGTATGGATCTGCAGCCACTTGCAGCTTTCGTCCCATGACATACCAACACCGGACATACCGACTCCGGTGCCCGCCGGGTCGCGCAGTGACAGCCGCGCCAGCCCGCCGTCGAACGAGAGGTCCGTGAAGGCATGATCGATCTCTGTGCTGCCGATGGCCCGGGCGGTGCGGAAATCGAAAGCGTGGCCCTCCGTGGGGGCAAGACCCACCGGCAGGAGCCTGTCAGGTGTCACCTCGAGGAACGAGTCTGCGGCGAACTCAAGCACCCATTCATCCAGTGGCGACGGACCTGCCACCAGGTACGGGTGGGGGCAGACGCCGTAGGGTGCAGCGACGTCGGCCACGTTGCGTGCGTTCACGGTGGTGCGCAGGCCCTTCCCGTCCAGCTCATATCGTGCCGAGAGCTCCAGTACGAACGGGTAGCCCTCGCTTGGTCCCACGGTGCAGGTGAGGGTGAGCGAAGCGGCGTCGGACTCCAACCGCGCCCAATCGAGCACAAAGGCGAGGCCATGCAGAGCTGTTTCCCGCTCAGGTTCGTTAACCGGCACCTGATGCTCGATGCCCTCGAAACTGTACTTGCCATCAGCGATCCTGTTGGGCCACGGCGCGGCGATGATGCCACGGTAGTCCGGGATCGGGCCGCCTTCCGGGAAGGGAACCACCAGGTCCCGGCCCTCGAACTGCAGGACACGCAACGCTGCGGCGCGGGCGGCCACAACAGCCGTGTAACCGCCAGCGGTCAGAGTGTATTCAGCGCTCACAGGCCGCCGGCCAGTTTGTAGTAGGCGGCGTTCCAGGCGAGTTCCTTCTTGAACTGCTTGATGGTGGTGTCCTCGTCAATGGTGAGAAGTTCGGTCTTTGCGATTTCGGCGAAGTCCTCGAACACGTCCAGGCCCACCTGCGTGGACAATACCGTGTGGTGCGCAGCGCCGGCAGTCAGCCACGCGGCGGCCGAGGTAGCGAAGTCGGGCTTCGGCTCCCAGAGCGCGCGGGCCACCGGAAGGTTGGGCAGCGGCTGGTCAAGGTCGACGACGTCCACCACGTTCGCGACCAAGCGGAACCGGTCGCGCATATCGGACAGCGCTACCACGACGCCGGGTCCGGCGTCGGTGTCGAAGACCATGCGGACGGGATCTTCCTTGCCGCCGATGCCCAGCGGGTGGATCTCGACGCGCGGCTTCCTGGCGGTCAGTGAAGGGCAAACCTCCAGCATGTGGGCGCCCAGGATCTTCTCCGAGCCGGGTTCCAGGTGGTAGGTGTAGTCCTCCATGAGCGAGGCGCCGCCGGGCAGCCCGCCGCCCATGACCTTGGCAGCCCGCACCAGGATGGCGGTTTTCCAGTCGCCCTCTGCGCCGAAGCCGTAGCCGTCAGCCATGAGGCGCTGGACAGCCATGCCGGGGAGCTGGCGCAGCTCGCCGAGGTCCTCGAACGAGGTGGTGAACGCCGCGGAACCGTTGGCTTCGAGGAAGCTGCGCAACCCCAGTTCGATGCGGGCGCTGTACCGCAGCGACTCGTGGCGGGCACCGCCTGCCTTCAGCTCGTCAACCACCTCATAAAGGCGCTCATACTCCGCAACCAGGGCGTCGACGTCGGACTCTTCAGCGCCGTGGACGGCATCGGCGAGCTCGTTGACGGACCAGGTGTTGACCGAGACGCCGAAGCGCAGCTCGGCTTCGGTCTTGTCGCCTTCGGTGACGGCGACATTGCGCATGTTGTCGCCAAAGCGGGTCAGCTTCAGCGTGCGGACGGCGGCCCAGCCCGCCGAGGCGCGCTGCCAGGCGCCCACCTGGCGGGCGACCTCGGGATTGCTGACATGCCCGACGACGGTCTTCCGCGGCACGCCGAGGCGCGACTGGATGTACCCGAACTCGCGGTCGCCGTGGGCTGCCTGGTTGAGGTTCATGAAGTCGAAGTCGATGTCCGCCCAGGGGAGGTCGCGGTTGGCCTGGGTGTGCAGGTGCAGCAACGGCTTGCGGAGTGCGTCCAGGCCCTGGATCCACATCTTGGCAGGGCTGAAGGTGTGCATCCAGGCGGTCACACCGATCACGGAGTCATTCGAGTTTGCTTCCAGTGCGGTGCGGCGGATGGCATCGCTGTCCGTGAGGACCGGCTTCCAGACGAGCTTCACGGGGACATCGCCGGCAGCGTTCAGGACGTTGGCAATCTCCTGCGACTGCGCGGCGACCTGCTTAAGGACGTCCTCACCGTAGAGGTGCTGGCTGCCGGTGAGGAACCAGACCTCGTACCGGTCAAGCGATGTGGAGTTGGCGGAGGCGTTGTTGGCGGTGGGCATTTTCGTGGGCTCCTGGGTGGCTTTGACGTAAGCGTGGGCTTGTTGGCTGGGCCGCCTCAGCGGCCGTAAACGTTCTGGTAGCGGTCGTACAGGGACTCGATCTTGGCCTGGTCAATGGGCAGCGGCTCCCCGAGCTGGCGCGAAATGTGGACGGTCCTGGCCACTTCCTCGCACATCACAGCGGCTTTGACGGCCTCGCGGGCGGATTTGCCGATGGTGAACGGGCCATGGTTCTGCATCAGCACTGCCGGTGAATTGGAGTTCTTCAGCGTCTCAACGATGCCCTGGCCGATGGAGTCGTCGCCGATCAGCGCGAACGGTCCGACAGGGATCGGTCCGCCGAATTCATCGCCCATCATGGTGAGCACGCAAGGGATTTCCTCGCCCCTGGCGGCCCAGGCCGTGGCATAGGTTGAGTGGGTGTGCACCACGCCGCCGACCTCGGGCATGTGCCGGTAAACGTAGGCGTGCGCAGCGGTATCCGAGGACGGTGAGAGGTCCGGGTTGCCCCAGTCAACTGTCCCGCCGCTGCCGGTGTTCATGCCCCGGACGGGCGTGCCGAAAAGATCGGTGACCACCATGAGCTCCGGCCTGAGGTCATCGTAGGAAACGCCCGACGGCTTGATGACCATCAGGTCGTGCCCGGGGATGCGGCCGGAGACGTTGCCGGCGGTCCAGACCACCAGTTCGTAGCGGGTCAGTTCGGCATGGAGCCCGCAGACTTCCTCGCGGACTTTGGCGATGGTGTCAAGGAGGTTGCTCATGCGGACACCCGCTCTGCGGCATCGGAGGAGGAGTTCGACGCCGGTTCGGCCACCTCACCGGTGCCCTGCGCCTGGCGTTGGATCGCCTTGAGACGGTGCATGACGTTGTTGCTTCCCCGGCCGAAGTAGTCGTGGAGGGTCTTGTACTCCTGGAAGAGCACCTCGTACGCGGCGACGTTCTCCGGGATGGGCGTGTAGACAGCGCCGGGAGCGGCGGCCATGGAAGCGGCTGCTTCGCGGATGTCCTTGTACTTGCCGGCTGCCACTGCCGCGTGGATTGCTGAGCCAAGCGCTGGACCCTGTTCGGATCCGATGGTGGAGAGCTGCAGGCCAGTGATGTCGGCGTAGACCTGCATCAGGAATTTGTTCTTCAAGAGGCCGCCGGCCACGATGAACTCCTTGACCGGCACACCGGAATCGCGGAAGGCGTCCACGATGGTCCTTGTGCCGAAAGCGGTGGCCTCCAGCAAGGCCCGGTAGCTGTCCTCCGGCTTGGTGGCCAGGGTCTGGCCCACCACCACGCCGGAAAGCTCATGGTCCACCAGCACGGAGCGGTTTCCCGAGTGCCAGTCCAGGGCGATCAGGCCGTGCTCGCCGATGGCCTGCTTCTCTGCCAACTCAGTGAGGTACTCGTGGATCCCCAGGCCTTTCTCTGCTGCGGCCTGGTGGTACTCGGGGGGAACACCGTTCTTGGTGAACCAGCCAAAGATGTCGCCGACTCCGGATTGGCCTGCCTCGTATCCCCACAGTCCGTCCACGATGCCGCCGTCAACCACGCCACACATGCCGGGGACCTCGCGCAGCACGTCGCCGTTCATCACGTGGCAGGTCGAGGTGCCCATGATGGCGACGAGCTGGCCGGGTTCAACGGCGTTGGCAGCCGGGGCGCTGACGTGGGCATCGACGTTGCCCACGGCCACCGCGATTCCTGCCGGCAGCCCGGTCCATCCCGCGGCTTCTTCGGTGAGGTAGCCCGCGGCATCTCCCAAGCGACCGATGGTGTGCTCCAGTTTGCTGCTGACAAAGTCCTTGAAGCCGGGGTTCAGCGCTGCCAGGAAATCTTCGGAGGGGTACTTGCCGTCCTGGAAGATGCCCTTGTATCCGGCGGTGCAGGCGTTACGGACGTAGTTGCCGCAGAGCTGCCAGACGATCCAGTCGGCCGCCTCCACCCAGTGGTCCATGGCGCCGTAGACATCGGGGTCTTCTTCAAGGAGCTGCAGGCCCTTGGCGAATTCCCACTCGGAGGAGATCAGGCCGCCGTAACGCGGAAGCCAGGCCTCGCCACGCTCTTCGGCGAGTTCGTTGATGCGGTCCGCCTGCGGCTGCGCGGCGTGGTGCCGCCACAGTTTCACGAACGCGTGGGGGCGGTCCGCGAAGCGTTCCAGTTCGTTCAGCGGGGTGCCGTCCGCCGTCGTCGGAACCATGGTGCAGGCGGTGAAGTCAGTGGCTATGCCCACCACGTTGTCCGGGTTGATGCCGGCATCGGCGACGGCGGCCGGTACGGCGTTGCGCAGGACGTCGCGGTAGTCGTTGGGGACCTGGAGAGCCCAGTCGGCGGGCAGGCGGCGGCCGCTGCCGGGGAGCTTTTCCGTCACGACGGCGTGAGGGTATTCGAACACGCCGTTTCCGAGCTCGGCGCCATCCGATACGCGCACCACAACGGCGCGGCCGGACAGGGTGCCGTAGTCCACGCCGATGACGAACTGCTCATCGAGTGGACGGTTTTCAGAGGTATTCATGGGGGTCTCCATCCGGCTGGCCAGGGCCTCATTGCCGGGGGTCGGGGTGGAAAGTGAAGAAGGTCTGATGCAATTGTTAGCGCTCACAACATTGATGTCAAGAGCAAGCCAAAGCGGGGACCGGTAAGTGCGCTTTGGGTCTTCAGGAGAGGGGCCGGCTGACCCTGTCTGCGCTAGTTGCGGAGTGCAGCCGTGGTGGACCGGACCACGAGGCGGGGAGCTACCGTAGCTGCCATTCCGGTGGATCCGCCTTCGATGCGATCCAGCAGCAGATCAATGCATCGTTGGCCGAGCTCTTCGAAATCCTGGGCAACGGTGGTCAGCGGCGGGATGAAATAGGCCGACTCCGGTTGGTCATCAAAGCCCACCACGCTGATGTCATCCGGTACCCGTACGCCGGTTTCGTTGAAGGCACGGAGCACGCCGAGCGCCATCTGGTCATTGGCTACGAAGAGGGCCGTCATGGAACGTTCGGCGGAGATCTTCAGGCCTTCCCTGTACCCGCATTCGGCGCTCCAATCGCCCTCGATCAGTGCGGCGGGCTCAAGTCCTGCCTGGGCCAGGGCATCCTGCCAGCCCTCGATGCGTGCGGCAGCGTCAATCCAGTCCACCGGCCCGGACAAGTGGCCGATCTCCTGGTGTCCAAGTTCCAGCAGGTGTTGAACGGCCAGCTGTGCCCCTTGGCGCTGGTCAACGGTTGCTCCACTGAGGTGCTCGTCCCCGATCGACCCCACGGCCACCAGTGGGACCTGGGCGGTGATGTCCCGGAGGACGTCGAACGTGCCGGGGTGGGGGACCGTCACCACGATGCCATCCACGCCTTGGTCCATGAAATGCGCAATGGCGTCCTTGATGGTCTCCGGCGTGACTTCCCGCAAACCGGCCACGCTGACGAAATAGCCGGCGTCCCTTGCCGCCTGCTGCACGCCCAGGAGGGTGTGGGACGGCCCGTACTGCGCCAGCTCGCTGCCCAGGACTCCGATGGTTTGGGACCGCCGGGTCACCAAGCTGCGGGCTGCCGTGTTGCGCCGGTAGCCGAGCTCGGTGATGGCTTGCTCCACGCGTTCGCGCGTCTTGGAACTCACATTCGGGTGGTTGTTCAGGACGCGGGAGACAGTCTGGTGGGAAACCCCGGCCACGCGGGCGACGTCCTCCATGACAGGCGGGCGGGCTGATGCAGATTGTTCAGAGCTCACCCTGTCACGATAGAGCACCGGCAACCGTGATCAGCCGATGGCAGCCTTGGTGGCGTAATGGCGGTACCTTTCCAGGAAGGGGGCCACGCCAGCGCTATCGCCGCGGTTCACGGTCAGGCCGTCCAAGGGCCATTCGGGCAGCTGGCCCGTGAGGACACCCGCGGCTTGCCGTGCAGCGCCGTCGGCCACGTATTCACCGGGCCGGGGAACAAACACGGGCAGGCCGAAGGCCGAGGCCGCCACCTGTTGGACGGCTTCGGATTGGGCGCCGCCGCCTACAAGGATGATGCGCCGGGCCTCAACGCCCTGGGCCTGAAGTGCGGACAGGCCGTCAGCCAATGAACCGATAACGCCTTCCACCGCAGCCCGGGCAAGGTTGGCGGGCTTGTAATTGGACAGGGTGAGGCCGTGGAGCGAACCGGTGGCGTCAGGAAGGTTTGGGGTCCGTTCGCCCTCGAAAAAGGGGATGAGCGTCAATCCGTCGGCGCCCTCCGGGGCGGACAGTGCAAGTTCGCCGAGCTCTGTCAGGCTCACACCCAGCAGCGCCGCTGTGGCATCGAAGATCCGCGTGGCATTGAGTGTGCAGGCCAGCGGAAGGAAGTTCCCTGTGGCGTCGGCGAAGCCGGCCACCAATCCGCTCGCATCCTCGGACGGGACATCCGAAACCGCGAAGACAGTGCCGGATGTTCCTATCGAAATGACAACATCCCCGACGGCGGCGCTCACGCCGAGTCCCGCCGCCGCGTTGTCGCCCGCTCCCGGACCGATGAGGGCGCCGGACGGGGTCTTGCCGGCCGCCTCCAACGGGCCGACTACCCCTGGCAGGATGGGCAGATGCCCCAGGGTGCTCTCCAGGACCTCCGGAAGATACCCGCCGTTGGTTGCGGAGTAATACCCGGTGCCCGATGCATCGGAGCGATCGGTGCGCAGGAGTTCCAAGGATTCCGGTCCCGTTCCCGGACCATGACCGGCCAGGCGCCAGGACAGCCAGTCATGGGGCAGGCACACCGCAGCCGTCCGCCGGGCATTTTCGGGTTCGTTCCGTGCCAGCCAACGCAGCTTCGTAGCGGTCAGGGATGCCACCGGAACTGTCCCCGTGCTGCTGGCCCAGTACGCGGATCCGGCAGCCGGATCGCCCTGTCCGGCGTCGAGAATCAGCTCCTCGGCATCCTGCGCGGAGCGGGTATCGTTCCACAACAGTGCGGGACGGACCACCTCTCCGGTTTCGTCCAGGCACACCATGCCGTGCTGCTGTCCGCCAATGGAGACGGCATCGACGTCGTCCAGGCCGCCCGCCGCCGCGATGGCTTCCTGCAGGGCAGTCCACCAATGATCCGGGTGGACCTCGGTGCCGTCAGGGTGGGAAGCCCGGCCCTGGCGGACCAGGGCGCCGGTGGCTGAGTCCCGGATGACCACTTTGCAGGACTGGGTGGAGCTGTCGATCCCGGCTACGAGAGGCATGCGTTGTTCCTTTGGCGAACCGCGCCGGGCTTGCCCAGGAAATCCTGGAACAAGCCCGGCGGCGGGGTTGCGGTGGGTTGGAGAGGTTTAGCGGGCGCCGAGGAGGTGCTCGATGGCCAGCTGGTTGAGGCGGACGAAGGCGAACGAGCGTTCGGCGGCCTTGTCGGCGTCGAACGTGTCGAATGCGCTGGCGTCAGCAAGCAGGTCCGCAGTGCTTTCGCCGGCGCCCAGCGTGCTTTCGCCGAGTTCGAACACGCCCGAGGTTGTCAGTGCTTCCTGGACTTCGGGATCTGCGCGGAAGGCCAGTGCGCGTTCCTTCAGCAGCAGGTACATGGACATGTTGGACTTGGCCGATTCCCAGACACCGTCGTAGCCGTCGGTGCGGGAGGGCTTGTAGTCGAAGTGGCGGGGGCCGGTGTACTTCGGTCCGCCGTTGGGGAAGCCGTTCTCCAGGAGATCGACGGTGAAGAACGCGCTGGTGAGATCGCCGTGTCCGAAGACGAGGTCCTGGTCGTACTTGATGCCGCGCTGGCCGTTGAGGTCGATGTGGAAGAGCTTGTCAGCCCACAGTGCCTGGGCGATGCCGTGGGTGAAGTTCAGCCCGGCCATCTGCTCGTGGCCCGTTTCCGGGTTGAGGCCCACGATGTCGCCGTGTTCCAGCTGCGCGATGAACGCCAGGCCGTGGCCGACGGTGGGGAGGAAGATGTCACCGCGGGGTTCGTTCGGCTTCGGTTCCAGGGCGATCCGCAGGCCGTAACCCTTCTCCTTGATGTACCCGGCGGCGGTATCCACGCCTTCCTTCATGCGGTCCAGCGCTGCGGAGAGGTCCTTGGAACCGTCATATTCGCTGCCTTCGCGGCCGCCCCACATCACGAAGGTCTCTGCGCCAAGTTCAGCGGCGAGGTCGATGTTGCGGAGGATCTTGCTCAGGGCGAAGCGACGGATGGAGCGGTCGTTGGAGGTGAAGCCGCCGTCCTTGAAGACCGGGTGGCTGAAGAGGTTGGTGGTAACCATGGGCGTCTTCAGGCCGGTCTCGGCCAGTGCTGCCTTGAAGTTCTTAAGGATGAGATCGCGCTCGGAGGCGCTCGCATCGAAAGGAATGAGGTCGTTGTCGTGGAAAGTGATGCCGTAGGCGCCGAGTTCGCTGAGCTTGTGAACGGCTTCCACGGGATCCAGAGCCTGGCGGGTTGCCACGCCGAAGGGATCGGCGCCGGTCCAACCGACGGTCCAGAGGCCGAAGGTGAACTTGTCTGCAGGGGTGGGCTGCGGGGTCATGATTGCTCCTTTGCAAGGCAATGGGAATGAGGTGGAAAAAGACATTCCAATTAGTTTTCAATCTGAACTATATGGGCCATGATGGATCATGGTCAATGGAAGTCCACAAGAATTTTTGAATCTGCGAGGAGGTCCCTGCTGATGAATGAGCCAACCGCGCCCGGACGCGTGGGTGACGTCCGCCGTCGAAACCTCTCATTGGTGCTGGATTCGATCGCCAAAACCGTCGACGCCAAGCCCAGTCGCGCGCAGCTCGCCGCCGGCACCGGGCTCACCAAGGCCGCGGTATCCAGCCTGGTGGCCGACCTTGTGGAGTCCGGCTTGGTATCCGAGGTAGGTCTGTACCGCGACGGGGAGCGGGGGCGGCCCGGCCAGGGCCTGGAGCTTAACTCCCGACGCGGCGTTGTGGGCATGGAGATCAACGTTGATTACCTTGCTGTGGGCCTGGTGGACCTTGCCGGAAACCTGCGTTTCCATTCGGCCGTCGAGTCCCGGAACCGCGGGATGCCGCCAGCGCAGGTCATGAAACAGCTTGCAGGCTTGGCTGCCGAAGCGAAGGCCGCGGCGGCGGCAGAGGACATTGCCATCCTGGGCGGTGGCCTGGCCGTGCCCGGGCTGGTGAACGGGAAGGGGGATACAGTGCTGTCCGCTCCCAACCTTCATTGGGAGGACGAGCAGCTGCATCCGCAATCGCTGCTGGAGGGTGCGCCGCTTGGCGTCAAGCTGTCCAACGAGGCCAACAGTGCTGCCCTCGGTGAGCTTTGGTATGGCGGCGGGCGGCCCGACTTCCTCTACGTTTCAGGTGAGGTGGGCGTCGGTGGCGGCATCATCATCGGATCTGAGCTGTATACGGGCCCAGGTGGGTCTGCCGGCGAGCTGGGCCATATCGTGGTGCATCCGGAAGGCCCTCACTGCTCCTGTGGCGGGTGGGGTTGTCTGGAGACGTTCGCGGGCCAGGAGGCCATATTCGAGGCCGCGGGCGCCGCCGAAGGCACACTGGGCGAGCGGACCGGGCTGCTGCTGGCGGCTCTGGCTGCGCAGGAACCCGCGGCCGAAAAGGCGGTTCACGACGCCGGTCGCTCCCTGGGCGTCGCCCTCGCCTCGGCCTCGAGGTTGATGGACATTGAAGCTGTGGTCCTTGGCGGGCATTTCGCCGTACTGGGGGAGTGGATCCGGCCGTCACTGCTGGAAAGCCTGGAGCGCTACGCGCCGGGGTTGCTGGCTCCGGAGAACCTGACGGTCTCCCGCTTGGAGCACTCCGGGACACTCCTTGGGGCCGCGGGCCAAGTTATCCGCTCTGTCATAGAGTCACCTTTTGAGTTCCTGCTGGCGAGCAAATTGGCCTGAATCGCCGGTAAGTCCGGCGGGGTTCTTCCATAGTAATCATCAGTATGCTTACTATTGATGGGTCAGCTGTTCGCGCAAACTACCCACGGACGAGTGCCCCATGACCACACAAGACTCAGCCCACACCAGCACCACCAAAGCGAGGACCGCGCCCTCTCCGGAAGACTCGCGGAAGCCGGACAGTCCCAACGACCTCGCCAAGCCCACGTGGACCTACATCGCCAAGCGCACTCTGCGTGAGTTCAGCAAGGACCAGTGCCCGGACGCGGCTGCCGGCCTGACCTACTACGCTGTGCTCTCCCTCTTCCCCGCGCTCCTGGCGTTGGTTTCCCTGCTGGGGCTCTTTGGCGATGCCGGCAAGACCACCTCGGCCATCCTTGATATCGTCCAGCAATTCGCGCCGGGTCCGGGTGTCGACGCCATGCGCCAGCCCATTGAGGAGCTCACCCGCTCCAACGCAGCAGGTTTCGCCCTGGTCTTCGGCATCCTGGTGGCCCTCTGGTCCGCCTCCGGATACACCACGGCCTTCAGCCGGGCAATGAACCGCGTCTATGAAGTGGACGAAGGCCGCGGTTTCGTGAAGTTGCGCGGCACCATGCTCGCCGTCACCATCGTGGCTGTGTTGGGCGCTGCGCTGGTGGCTGCCATGCTAGTCCTCAGCGGCCCGGTGGCGGAGGCCATCGGTGGGGCAATCGGCTTGTCCGAGGCTTTCCTGACCGTGTGGAACATTGCCAAGTGGCCGGTACTCATCGTGATCGTGGTGGCCATCATTGCTGTCCTCTACTACTTCACCCCCAACGTCAAGCAACCCAAGTTCCGCTGGATGAGCATGGGTTCGCTCATCGCGCTGGTCATTTTCGCCCTGGCATCGCTGGGCTTCGGTTTCTACGTGGCCAACTTCAGCAACTACAACAAGACCTACGGCGCCTTGGCCGGCGTCATCATCATGCTGCTGTGGCTGTGGATCCTGAACATGTCGTTGCTGTTCGGCGCCGAGTTCGATGCCGAAATGGAACGCGGCCGCCAACTCCAAGGCGGCATTGAAGCAGAGGAAAGCCTCCAGCTGCCTCCGCGTGATACCAAGCGCAGCGACAAGCAGCAGGAAAAGGAAGAGGAAGTGGTGCGCCGCGGCGAGGAGCTCCGCGAAACCCACGGCGATGACGCCAGGAAAGACAAATAGTGGGAGCGGCCATGACCCCGGGCAAGGACAAGAAGCTCAAGGCCGTCAAGAGCGGCGACCGGTTGCGGATCGGCGGTGAAGTCTTCCAGGTCAGCACAGTGGAACCGCAGGAGGATTCGCCGAACATCAGGCTCGAACTGCAGGGGCACGACGGCGGTTCGGTCACCTTGATCGGGTTGCGGAAGACCCGCGTGGAAACCGGTTGAGGGATCGGGCTTTTTCCGCCGGCCTTCACCACCCTGCCGTGCAAAAAAGCGGGTCCCTGCCGTGACCTTGGCAGGAGCCCGCTCGTTTTTGGAGTGGTCCTCCCGCGGAGCTTAGGGCATCCGCGGGAGGATCACGTGGTTACGCGTAGGGGAGGACGAGCTCCGCGTAGCGCTGCTTCATGGTTTCCAGGACGCTGTCCCCATCGGCATCCCAGATTTCCTGGTTGAAGATCTCGACTTCGATGTCGCCCTTGTAGCCGGCGTCCCTGACCCAGGTGCCGATGGTGGCGAAGTCGATGACGCCGTCGCCCATCATGCCGCGGGACAACAGCGCATCCGCAGCGATCGGCAGGTTGAAGTCGCACACCTGGTAAGAGGCGATGCGGCTTTCGCGCCCGGCGCGGTCGATCTGCGCCTTCAGTTCCGGATCCCACCAGACGTGGAAGGTGTCGACGGCGACGCCGACCGCTTTCGCGTCGTACGGCGCGGCGAGGTCCAGTGCCTGGCCAAGGGTGGAGATGAGTGCGCGGTCAGCGGCGTACATCGGGTGCAGGGGTTCCAGCACCAAACGGACACCGTTTTCGGAGGCGAAAGGAACCAGTTCCTCAAGGCGGTCGGCGACGCGCTGGCGGGCAGCGACGACGTCCTTCTCGCCGGGAGCGAGTCCGCCAACCACCAGGAACAACTCCTGGGTGTCCAGGGCAACGGCCTCCCGGACGGCCTCGAAGTTGTCAGCGAGTGCGGCTGCCTGGCCCTCGGGGTCGGCGGCGGTCAGGAAACCACCCCGGCACAACGAGGACACCCGGAGGCCGGCGTCCTTGATGAGCTTGGCAGCCTTGTCCAAGCCAGCCTCGGCCACGCGGTCACGCCACGGACCGATCGCGGGGATGCCGGCGCGGGCGCAACCATCCACAGCTTCGGCCAGGGTCCACTTCTTGGTGGTTGCACTGTTCAGGGATAGCCGTGACAAGTCGCTCATGCGCCCACCCCGTTGATCCGCAGGAAGTCGGACATCCGGAATGCCGCCAGCGAGGGGTCCTTCAACAGCCCCGCCTGGTCGGCCAGTTCGAAGGTCTTGGCCAGATGCAGGACCGAACGGCCCGAGTGCAGGCCGCCGACCATCTGGAAGCCGGGCTGCTTGCCGTTGAGCCACGACATGAAGGCGATGCCTGTCTTGTAGTAGAACGTCGGTGCGCTGAAGATGTGCTTCCCGAGCTCACGGGTGGAGTCCATGATCGCGCGCCCTTCAGCACCTTGGCCGGCGTCGTACTTCTGCAAGGCGACTGAAGCGGCAGGGTAGATGGCCGCGAAGATGCCCAGCAGTGCGTCCGAGTGGTGCGTCTGGTCGCCGTCGATCAGTTCCGGGTAGTTGAAGTCGTCGCCGGTGTACAAGCGCACACCGGAAGGCAGGGCGGCGCGGAGGGCGACTTCATGGGAAGCGTCCAGCAGCGAAACCTTGACGCCGTCAACCTTGTCCGAGTGCTCGCGGATCAGGCTGAGGAACGTCTCGGTGGCAACAGAGACGTCGTCGGAACCCCAGTAACCGGCCAATGCGGGATCGAACATGGTGCCGAGCCAGTGCAGGATGACCGGCTGATCGACTTCCTGGAGCAGCGTCGAGTAGACGTGCAGGTAGTCGTCGGCGCCGTTGGCAACCTTGGCCAGCGCGCGGGACGCCATGAGGATGACCTTGGGGCCGGCTTCACTGACGACGGCGATCTGCTCGCGGTAGGCGTCGATGACGGCCTGGATTCCTGCTGCGCCTTCGGGGAGTGCAGCGATGTCCAGCTGGTCGGTGCCCGCACCGCAGGAGACGAGGTCGCGGACGGACTTGCCGGCGATGGCTGCGTCACCGGCTGCCACCACGGAAGCGGCCTCGGCGCCCGTGCGCTTGATGAGCTGCTGGGTTGCGGCCCAGTCGAGGCCCATGCCGCGCTGCGCGGTGTCCATGGCATCGGCGACGCCCAGGCCGTAGCTCCACAGCTCGTGGCGGTAAGCCAGGGTGGCATCCCAGTCGAGCTGCGCCGGAGCGCCGGGGGTGTTGTCTGCAGCTACTTCGGGGATGACGTGCGCTGCGGCGTAGGCGCGGCGGGCAGTCAACGGCGCGATCGGCTTGACCCACGCCGTGGCGGGCTGGAGGCGGTACTCGCGGGTTCCGCCGTCGTTAGTGGGAAGAATCAGTGACGTCATTAGAGGGTGATCTCCGGGATGTCGATGGTGCGGCGCTCAGCCGAGGACTGCAGGCCGAGCTCGGCAAGCTGCACGCCGCGGGCGGCGGAGAGCAATCCGAAACGGTGCTCGCGGCCCGCGACGACGTCGCGCAGGAATTCTTCCCACTGCAGCTTGAAGCCGTTGTCCAGCTCAGCGTTGGCGGGGACTTCCTGCCATTGGCTGCGGAACGATTCGGTGACGGGAAGGTCCGGGTTCCAGACGGGCTTGGGGGTGTGGGCGCGCTGCTGCGCAACGCACTTGTTCAAACCGGCGACGGCGGAACCGTGCGTACCGTCGATCTGGAACTCCACCAGTTCGTCGCGGTAGACGCGGACGGCCCAGGAGGAGTTGATCTGTCCGATGACGTCGTCGCCACCCGGGGTTTCGAGCTCGAAGATGCCGTAGGAAGCGTCGTCAGCGGTTGCCTTGTATTCCTTGCCGGCTTCGTCCCAGCGAGCGGGGATGTGCGTGGCGGTCTTGGCGTTGACGCTCTTGACCTTGCCGATGATGCCTTCAAGGACGTAGTTCCAGTGGCAGAACATGTCCGTGGTCATTCCACCGCCGTCCTCCTTGCGGTAGTTCCAGGACGGACGCTGGGCAGCCTGCACGTCGCCTTCGAAGACCCAGTAGCCGAATTCGCCCCGGATGGAGAGGATACGGCCGAAGAAGCCTTCATCGACCAAGCGGCGGAGCTTCACCAGGCCGGGGAGGTACAGCTTGTCGTGAACGACGCCGGCGGTGACTCCGGCTTCCTTGCCGATCTGTGCAAGTTCGATGGCTTCCTGGAGGGTTTCGGCCGTGGGCTTCTCGGTGAAGATGTGCTTGCCGGCGCGCATGGCCTTCTTCAGGGTGGCGGCGCGGAGGCTGGTCATGGAGGCGTCAAAGATGATGTCAACGGTGGGATCGGCGATGACTGAGTCCAGGTCCGTGGTCCATTCGGAAACCTTGTGGAGTTCGGCCAGCTCGCGGATCTTGGCCTCGTTGCGGCCTACCAGGATGGGCTCGACCTGGACTTTGGTGCCGTCCTCCAGGGTGAAGCCGCCTGCGTCACGGATGGGGAGGATGGAGCGCAGCAGGTGCTGGCGGTAGCCCATGCGTCCAGTGATGCCGTTCATGGCGATGCGGATCGTCTTTGTTTCGAAACCCATGTTTTCTCCAGTGCCTTGTGTGCCGGTCGCTGTGTGGAAGCCGGTGCTTGCTCGATATGATGGGAAAGCGCATTCCCGTCGCCATCGATCATGCACCAATGCACGGAGGTTTGGCAAGCGCTTTCCCGCTTTCTGTGAAGAACTGCCATAATTTCCTTAGCGCCAGTCCGGCGCTTGACGAAGAGGAGTCTCCCCGTGGCCGCCAGCACACTCAGCGAAGTCGCCCGATTGGCCGGGGTTTCCCTGGCAACGGCCTCCCGGGTCCTCAACGGGTCCTCGCGCAAGCCTGCCGAGGATATTGCGGAGCGTGTGAGGGAAGCCGCTGACAAACTCGGTTATGTTCCCAACGCCCAGGCCCAGGGCCTCGCCAAGTCGAGCTCAGGGTTGATTGGCCTGGTGGTGCACGATATTGCCGATCCCTACTTCTCGGCCATCGCGCGCGGCGTCCAGGAAGCTGCGCGCAGGCAGAACCGTATGGTGTTGCTGGCCAGCACCTCGGGGACTCCCGCGGAGGAAAAGGAAGCGGTGGCCGCATTTGCCGCCCGCCGCGCCGACTCAATCGTGATTGCCGGTTCACGCTCGGAGCGTGCGGAAGACAAACAGGGCAATGCCGAACTCGCCGCTGAGCTGGACCGGTACTGCCGCAACGGTGGGCACGTTGGGGTAGTGGGCCATCCTGTGGTCGGAGCCAGTGCGGCCGAGGGGTACCACGTAGTGGAAGTTCCCAACGAGGAACTCGCTGCCGGCCTGGCCGGACAACTGGCCGCCACCCACGACGGCGGTTTCGTGATCATTGCGGGTCCTGCGGGGCTCTACACCTCCGATGACCGTGTGCGCGGATTCCAGCGCGGACTGGCCGACGCCGGACGGCCGGCTGCCGAGGTCATCCGCGCCGGTTTCAACCGTGCCGGCGGATTCGAGGCCGGGCAGGCGCTTGCGGAACGAATCAAAGGGTCCCCGGAGAGGCTCTGCATCTTCGCCGTGAATGACGTCATGGCCATTGGGGTTACCGCCGCCCTGCGGCCTGAAGGGGTATGGATTCCCCGAGATGCCACGGTTGCCGGCTTCGATGACATTGAAACGCTGCGGGACTTCCGGCCGGCCTTGTCCACGGTCCATCTTCCGCTGGAGGATATTGGCCGCCTCGCAGCCGGAGATCCCGATACAGCTCCCATCTCCGGCAAGGTGAAGCTGCGCCGGAGTACGGAAACCCCGGTGGAATCCCAACCATGACGGTTCCACCGGAACAGGTGCCCGCCGCGCTGACGGTGACTCCCGCCGTCGGGCGTTCCGGAGTTGCCGGGCATTCCGGCGCGCCTGCGCCTGCCGTTCTGGTGCTGCCGGGAGGCGGCTACGCGAGGCAGGCCGACCATGAAGCCGAACCCGTGGCCGAATGGCTGGCCTCCCTGGGGATCCACGCCTTTGTGCTGCGCTATCCGGTCGCGCCGCACCGGCATCCGGCCCCGCTCTTGGCCGCCAAACAGGCCATGACGTGGATTCGTGAGGGGGCGCATGGGCTGGAGGTGGATCCTGGCCGGGTGGGGGTTCTGGGTTTTTCGGCCGGCGGCCACCTTGCTGCCACTCTGTCGGTGCAGGTGGCTACCGGCGATCCTGCGGTGGACGCTTCTGCTGCTGTGCCTGACCTCAGCATTCTCTGCTATCCCGTGATTTCCTTTGTGGACGCGGTGCACCAGGGGTCCGTGGACAACCTCGCCGGAACGGGTGCGGACGTCGATGCCCGGCGTGTGTTGTCAGCGGAACTGAGCGTCGACGCCGCCACTCCGCCCGCTTTCCTTTGGCACACTGCCGACGACGACGTCGTACCGCTCAGTCACAGCCTCTCCTACGCGGCTGCGCTTGGACGTGCCGGTGTTCCGGTGGAACTCCATGTATTCTCCAGTGGCGCCCATGGGCTGGGCCTGGCGGATGGGGCGCCCGGCGCCGGGCAATGGACCGGGCTCTGCGCGGACTGGCTCCGGCGTCTGGAATGGCTTGCCTAGCGACGGCTAGTCTTCGGCCAGGGTGATGGTGTGCAGGGTCGCGGCGTCGCTGAGCACGTTGTCAGGCAGATCGTCGACGACGAACTCAAGCATGATGTCCAGGTCTTTGCCGTTGCCGCGCAGGATGTCGGCGACCGATCGCCAGAGCAGCGACCGGTTCCGCAACGGAAAGCGTTCGGCCGCCGGGCCCCAGGAGAAGCAATGCACGCCCACGACGTGGGGGAGGACTTCGTGGAGGGACTCCAGCGCCTGCTCGTCGGAAAGTCCGACGGCGGGTTGCCAGTAAGTGCCGACGTTGGCGTGGTCCACACGCTTCAGCAGCTCCAAGGTGGTGGCGGGAGAGTCCGTGAGGGTGTTGCCGTGGTATTCGAAAGCGATGGTGACACCGCGTTTCGCGGCGAGGTCGGCAATGCGCTGCGTGTCGCGGACTACCGAGTCCCAGTGCTCCCGGCCGGCACCAGCAGAGCCGATTTCCCCGGCCCAGACCCGCACCCGCGGAGCGCCTGCGGCATCGGCGAGGTCGAGAATGGACCCGAAATCCCCAAAGGCGCCGCATCGATAGTAAGAGCCAAGCGACAGGACCGTCATGCCCGCCGTTTCTGTTGCGGCCTTGGCGTACAGTGCCGACCCGGTGTCGCTGACATGTACGTCAGTGCCCCACTCGATCCCGGCCAAGCCCGCCTTTGCGGAAATCCGGACTACCTCGTCGATCCCGAGGGATCGCAGGGTCACGGAACAGATGCCAGGCGTGAGGTCAGCCAGTATGGGGTGGTTGGTCATGGCTCCACGATACCGGGAATGCGCTTACCCGGTAAGCATTGTCGCGTGTTGAGAGCCGGGCCGTCCCTCACAAATGCAGCCAATAACGCCGGATCGGTTCCGTAACAGCAAGTTCGGGGGCGAAGCTCTCGGGAGGGCGGACACTCTCCAAAACTCCGCCGCATGCCTCAATGGTGCGCGCCGAGGCCACGTTGGGTTGCTTGCAGGTCACCAGCACCCGCTCAAGTCCGAGGGTTCGACCCTCGTCCATGGCTCCGGCAAGGGCAATCCTGGCCAAGCCACGCCCCCTTGCGCTTGGCCTGATGCCATACCCAATGTGCCCGCCGACTTCTGTCAGGTATTCGCTGGCCAGGGAATGCCTCAGGCTGGCAGCGCCCAAATATTCCGTATTGTCGGTGACCCAAATGGTGGTCTGGTTTGCCAGCCCTTCGGGCGGTGAAAAATCCGCCCTGGGCATTTGATGGAGCAGGTCCACCCACTGCGAGAAATGGCCCTCTTCGCGGAGGTCGAGGTCGTACCGTGCGGCCAGGAATGCTGCAGAACCGTCCTGGTCGAGGGTTCCCCACTCGTCGTAACTTTCCAGCCAGGAGGCGTGGAAGCTTGATGACGGCTGAGTGAGCTTGGCATGGGTCATTGGGTGAGCGTACTACGGCCGGGGTTCAGGCCTCGGAGGTCGTGGCCCCTTTCGGCGTCCTGGTCGAAGGGCGGGCCGGGTTCCGTTTCCGGACCTCCCGCAGCACGATCTGCTCAGGGCAGACCGTGGAAAGGAAGTCTCCCACTGACAGTGCGAGGCGTTCGCCCACGAGCGAGTAGAGAATGCGGTTGGCATCCCGCCGTTCCGTGACCAGTCCGGCCTGGCGCAGCACGCTCAAGTGCCGGGAGATGGTGGGTCCTGTGGCGTTGAACCGCGCAGCGATCTCGCCGGCGGCCAACTCGCCGTCCTTGAGGTCTTGAAGGATCTGCCGCCTGGTGGGGTGTGCCAAGGCTGCGAAGATATCCGATGCTGCATCTGCCATGTTTGCAATATAGCACAATAGCTATATACAGTTTAGCTTCATTGCTAATAAGCGAAGGAGCAAGAATATGCGTGTGGCCATTACCGGCGGTACCGGCTTTGTGGGGCGTCACCTCGCGGAGCGGCTCGACAGGCCGGACACCGTCATCATTTCGCGGCGGACGGGGACCGCAATTACTGACGTCGATGCCTTGGCAGAGGCCTTCGCGGGGTGCGACGTCGTGGCCCACTGCGCGGGGATCAACCGGGAAATAGGTGACCAGACCTTTCAGCGGGTCCACATTGAAGGAACCAAGGCAGTCATTGAAGCCGCCCGGAGGACGGGCGTCCAAAGAATCGTCATGCTGAGCTTCCTCCGGGCCCGTCCGGATTGTGGGTCGGCCTACCACGAGACCAAATGGGCTGCCGAGGAGCTCCTGCGGCAGTCGGGCATCGAGTACACGATCATCAAGGCAGGGATGATCTACGGCAACGGCGACCACATGGTTGACCATGTAACGCGTGCTGTACGCAGCTTTCCTGTCTTCGCAACGGTCGGCTTCCGGGAGCGGACTGTCCGGCCCCTCCCTGTGGAAGAGGCTGTCGATACCCTGATCGCGGCGCTTGAAGGTCGCGTGCCCACCCCGACCGTCGCCGTCGTCGGAGCCGAAGAGCTTGAGCTTGGCACAGCTGTCCGCAGGATCGCCCGGGTGGCCGGTGGCTACCCCGTCTACGTCCGCGCCCCGATCTGGTCGATCCGCGCTCTGGCGCAACTGACCGAGTGGATCATGGTGGTACCACTCGTCGCAAAAGCCCAGGCGCAGATGCTCGCCGAGGGGGTCAGCGAGCCTTCACCGTACGCACCGTGGCTTCCGGTGGAGCTGCGTCCCAGGCTTCCCTTCGACGACGAACGCATCCGGGCTGCCGTGCCGGAAGGCCGCTTCGGACTGGACGACCTGAGGGTAGTGGGGTGGTGGAACGGGCGCCGGGGCCGGAGCCGGGCGAACCGGTCCGGCCACTAGTTCGATTTGCTCAACGTCCGCCCCATGATCGCCTGGGTGAGGGCGTCGATGACCTCCGCGTTGGCGAGCGGGTTGCGGATCAGAGTGAAGTCGACGTCGCCAACCTGTGGCAGGCCGAAGCGTTGGGTGATGACTTTCAGGTCTTCCGGAACCAGCGACGCCGGCATCACGGCAACGCCGATGCCTGCCCTGACTGCCGCCAGTACGCCACTGATCTGCTTGGTGCTGCACGTGATCCGCCAGGTACGGCCTTCGGCCTCCAGGGCGTCGATGGCAAGTTTCCGGCTGAGACTCGGTGCCGGATAGGCGATGAGGGGGACCGGGGCGCCCGGTTCAAGGACAGTCTGCTCCACGCCGACCCAGGCGAAGTTGTCATGCCGGACGACGGTGCCTTCCTTCGCCCCGGCCACCCATTTGACGAACACCAGGTCCAGTTGCCCGGCGTTGAGGCGTTTATAGAGCTGATCGCTTTGGCTGACAGTGAGTTCGAGGTTGATCTGCGGGTACAGCTGCCGGAATTCGCGAAGGATCCGGGGCAGGCCGGTGATGGCGAGGTCGTCGGCGGTGCCGAAGCGGAGACGCCCACGCATGGCCGAGCCGGAAAAGTAGCGCGCAGCGGAATCGTGGGCCGCAAGGATGCTGCGGGCGAACCCGGCCATCGCGTCACCGTTGTCAGTGAGTCTCACTTCGCGGGTGTCGCGGGCTACGAGGACACGTTTGGCGGCGGCTTCCAGCTTGCGGACGTGCTGGCTCACCGTCGGTTGGGCAAGCCCGAGCCGTTCTGCGGCCTTGGTGAAACTCAGGGTCTCTGCGACAGCCAAAAAGGAGCGGAGCTGGACGGGATCGAACACGGAACTCCTCTAAGCGCAGGTCAGCGCCGGGCCGGAGTATCGCGCCGTTTTCGCTGGCACTGCAAGCAGCTCATTGCGTTCCGCAATGCTAGTTATAGGCGCAATACGCTTCCATAATTGCTGCTGGCAACCATAGCGTTAAACGCATCCCACCGAAACTCCCATCCGAGGACTACTTTTGGCACCCCCACCGCCTTCAGCGGCAAATGTCAGCCAGCCCGTCATCGATTCCCTGTCCGCTCGTCCCTCGCCGGACGCAAACCAGCCGGACACCGTCACCCAGCCACTCGCCGTCGTGAGTGAGAAGCTGCCCTGGCGGCATACCTTCATCTCCTTGAAGGTCCCCAACTTCAGGATCTTCGCGATCGGCCACTTCATCGCGGTGATCGCCATCTGGATGCAACGTATCGCGCAGGACTGGATGGTGCTCCAGCTTTCCGGGTCCGTCACCGCCGTCGGTATCACTGTGGCCCTGCAGTTCATGCCTTCACTTTTCCTTGGCCCGTGGGGCGGCATGATTGCCGACCGCTTCGCCAAACGGAAGATCCTCATCATCTGCCAGTCGGCAGCAGCGGTCCTGGCGGCCCTGCTGGCCGTACTTTCCCTGAGCCAGCGCGTCGAGGTCTGGCACGTCTACGTCATCGCACTGGCGCTTGGCTTCGTCACGGTCCTTGACCAGCCGGCCCGGCAGGTGTTCGTCAACGAACTCGTCGGACCCAAGTACCTGCGGAACGCCATCAGCGTGAACTCCACGACCTTCCAGCTCGGCGGCTTGATCGGCCCGGCGCTGGCGGGAGTGCTGCTCACTGCCGTGGGCGCCGGTTGGGCCTTCGCTGCCAATGCTGTGGCCTGCTGCTCCACCGTGACCATGTTGCTGCTCCTGCGCAAGGACCAGCTGCATCTGAGCCGGCCCACGCCGCGCAAGAAGGGCATGCTGCGCGAAGGCCTCAACTATGCGCTCAGCAAGCCCACCATCTACTGGCCCTGGTTGATGGCCGGGTTCGTTGCGGTTTTCGCCATGAGCCTGCCAGTGCTTCTGGCCGCCTTCGCGGACCACGTGTACGACGCCGGTGCCGGAGGCTACGGCCTGCTGAACGCCATGGTTGCGCTTGGTGCACTGACAGGTGCGGTGGCATCCACCCGTCGGAGGCAGCTGCGGTTGCGCTCGGTTGTGACCTCTGCCGGGTTGTACGGACTGATGCTTTGCGTGTCCTCGCTCATGCCGTCCATGGTGTGGTTCAGCGTCACCATGGTCTTCGCAGGATTCTGGTGCCTCATGTTCCTCACCGCTGCCAACCAAATGGTGCAGACCAGCTCCAACATGAGCATCCGGGGCCGCGTCATGAGCCTCTACCTCGTGGTGCTCATCGGCGGGCAGGCCATCGGTGGTCCCATGATGGGCTGGCTCGCCGAGCACCTCGGCCCGCATCTGGCCATCCTCGTCTCCGGCGGGGTTCCGGCCATCGCAGCGGCTGTGGTCGCCGTCGTACTTGCCAGGAAGTCCTCCCTGCACATCAAGGTGGACTTGCGCGACAGGCGGCGGGTCCTCCGGATCGTGCAGGAACCGCAGACGGCCTAAGAAGACGGCTTAAGTAGATGAAGCGCCCCCGGCAACCGGGGGCGCTTCATCTGCGTGGGGCTATCGTGCCAGAAGCTGCGCCACCGGCAGGTGCGGGTACTCCGGGGAGCGGCCCTGGAACTCAAGGATGTCCGGATTGCGGATGACGCCGTCGCGGATTTCGATGGCACGCGAGATGGTCTCGTTGGCATCCCACCCGTCCGGGCCCGCCACCACAGTGTCCAGGAAGGGCAGCAGGGCCTCGCTGATTTCCCAGCTGGCCGAGTTCCAAAGATAGGACGGGCTGTGGTCCACCGCGTAGTAGTTGACGTGACCGCCGACGCGGAACATCGGCTCGTCGAACGTGGTGGTCCGCGCCCAGCTGAATCCCATGCCTTCATCGCAGGAAACGTCGACGATCAGACTGTCCGGCTGGAACTCCGTCAGGTCTTCGGTCCGCAAGTATGTCAGTGGAGCGTTCGGGTCCTGCAGGGTGCAATTGACCACGATGTCCGCCGCGGCCAGGAACGGAGCCAATGGCTTGCGCCCGTTGTCCGTGATGACCTCGCTGAGGAACGGAGCCTTGCTGTCGTGGTCGAACTGCACGATCCGCACCGAATGGATGGGGGACCCGACGGCGGCAACGCCCCGGTTGGTCAGAACCTGGACGTCATGGACGCCGTGGGCATTCAGGGCTGTGACGGCACCGCGGGCAGTGGCACCGAAACCGATCACCACAGCACTGAGCCGGCGGCCATAGTCGCCGGTTGAACCGGTCAAAGCCAATGCATGCAGTACCGAGCAGTACCCGGCGAGCTCGTTGTTCTTGTGGAAAACGTGCAGGCCAAAACCGCCATCGCCGGCCCAATGGTTCATGGCCTCGAAGGCGATGAGTGTGAGCTTCTTGTCGATGGCCAATTGAGTGATGGCCCGGTCCTGCACGCAGTGGGGCCAACCCCAGAGCGTCTGACCGTCGCGGAGTTCAGCGAGATCCTGGGCCTGCGGCTTGGGCAGGAGGATGACGTCGCTGTTGGCGAGCAGTTCCTGGCGAGTGCCGAGTCCGCCCACCAACGATTCGAGCTTGCTGTCCGGGACACCGAAACGCTCGCCGTAGCCATGTTCGAAACGGAGTTGCCGGCGCACTTCCGGGGCTATGCGCTCCAAATGCTGCGGGTGGATGGGGAGGCGCCGCTCGTTCGGCTTCAGCGAGGTAGCGAGGACGCCTATGCTCAGCTGGCCGTTGGCCGCGGTCACTTCTTGTTGCCGGTGGAAGGCTTTGCGGCCTCGGTGGCGGAGGACTCGGAAGCCCTCTTGTCCGCACGTTTTTCCTTGATGGATTTACTGGATTTCTTTGATGCGGTTTGGCGCGGTGATTTGTCGCCCATGATTGCTCCCTAGAGCGGAACCGAAATGGCTCCTGACTCCTGACGATACACCTACCCGGGTTCCGGTGCCCCGGCGCTGCCCGCACGGGCGCGCTGCGGCGGGAGCCGCCGTCGGGCTTTATTGTCACGAAAAAAAATGAACCCCGGATCCAGAAGGATCCGGGGTTCGCTGAGCGGGCGACGGGAATCGAACCCGCGTATCGAGCTTGGGAAGCTAGCGCTCTACCATTGAGCTACGCCCGCGCTGCCCGACGGAAATGAATCGGGCGAGTCCTAGCTTAGCGCAGTTGCGGCGCCGCCCAGGACAGCCACTCCGTCCGGCCGAACGTGCCCCGGCAGGTCCTCATTTGAACAGCTTCATTGAGCCCCAGCCGTTGCCCACTTGGCGTTGCGGACCCCAGACTCCGAGTCCCAATCCGTAGTCCACCAAATACCCGTCCACGGTCTGGGCGGTAATGCTGCGTGTACCTGGACCTGACAAGCCGAAGCCAGGCACCAAGGCCTTCATGGTTCCCCACCCCGAGCCGATGACGCTTGGCTGACCTTTGAAGCCGCCAACTCCATTGCCTGGGTAACTGAGCAGAAGTCCGGAGGGTGTGGTGGCCAGGATGTCGTTGGCGCCGTCCGCGTCCCAATCGGCCATGGTCAGCCCCAGTCCCGCCCAGCCGGTTCCGATGTCCACCCGGTAAGTCAACGCCCGGCCGGAGGTGTTGGGGTAGTAGCGCAGGCCGCCGTCAGGGAAATACCCCACGACGCCCGGGTAACCCTGATCGCTGGACCACTTGCCCACAGTGATGGTCATGGCGTCCCAGTCGCCCGTTCCCACCACGATCTGGGTCGAGAAAGCGCCGCCGGGCCATCCCTTGAACAGGCCCAGGGTGCCGTTGTTCCATTGCGCCAGAAGGTCATAGACGCCGTCCGAATCCCAATCCACCACGAACGCCTGCTTCAGTCCCGTCCAGTTGGAGCCAATCTGTACAGGAACGCCGTAGCCACCGCTCGGCAGCGCGGGGTAGCGAAGCAGCCGGCCGGCAGCGTCCGCGGCCACCAGGTCCGCGCCCGAGGTGATGCTGGCATGGACGCTGGGGTTGCCGGAGAAATATTGTTCCAAAGTGGCAAAGCCACGGCGCTTCATATCCGTTGCCAGATCCACTCCGACGTAGCGCAGGTGCCACGGTTCGTAGCTGTACCCGGTGATGTTGGTGTAGCCGTTGGGGTACCGGACGATGAAACCGTATTTGTACGCGTTCGCTGCCACCCACATGCCGGCGGCAGTGTCACCAAAACAGGTGCTGAGCCCACAGGAACCGTTGGCATTTCCGACATCGACGGCAAGACCGGTTTGGTGCTCACTGTAGCCCGGCCTTGCCGAGATCAGGTCCGCCTGCGCCTGGCCGTAAAGGTTCACATAGGACGAGTACACCTGTTGTTGCTGGGCGTAAGAACGATAGCCACTCACGACCGCCAGCCCGCCGGTCCCGGCATCGGCCGCACCCTGGAAAAGCCCATTGAGCCACGCTGCAGCTTCGGCCCGGAGATACTGTCCCGAGCCACGCGCGTTCACCAGATCTGCCGGGGCGTAGGTGGCAGGGTTCAGGGGGCGGGACTTGTTCACAAGGACGGACAAGTTGGCAGGATCACCCGCGGGATCGAGGCCAGGCAGCGGATTGGCGGTCGAAGGCACCTGCGCTTTTACGGCGGCGGCGTTCACGACGGCGGCGCGGTGGGCCGTGACTCCGGCTTCGGAAACGTACCGGGTCGCCTGAGCTGTGGGTGCCGCGCTGGCCGGGGCTGCCGCGTCGGCCGCGGGAGCGAGGGCGGCCGCCAGCACCAGGGCGAGGAATACAGCGCAAGCCGCCACCCGGCGTCGGGCGTTTCTTGGTGTTCCCGGTCGGTCTTGAACCTGCATGACGCCCCCCAGTGGAATTGTCCAGCGGCTGGCACTCTACCCGGCCATGGAAGGCGTGTCAGCAGTGCGCGGGAAAAAATCGGCAGGTAACCATTCGGTCAAGGCTCGGAAGTCGTGTGTCGTCACCGCACCGGGCTGACTATTCTGAACTTGTTAGCTGCTGCGTATGGGGAACCCGGCTACGACATTTGAACCGTAGGCCGAGAGAGGTTTTCCGTGGCATTCGCAGCCAATGAAGTGGTGATCAGTCGGGACGCCATGACCGTTTACGGTTTCCTCATGGACGGGATGAACAACTCACTCTGGCGTTCAGACGTGCGAAGCATCGCGCTTCGATCAGGCGTTCGCGGCCAAAAGGGTGCGTTGTACCAGCAGACCGTCGCCGGACCTGGTGGCCGGCCCATCGCAGCCGATTTCACCATTACCGAGGCCCGCCCCGGCGCGGAAGTCCGGTACGCCGTCGTAGCGGGACCCGCCCGGCCAACCGGCGGCTACTACCTCAGCACCGAAGGCGATACCACCCGGCTGCGTTTTGCCCTTGAATACCATCCCAAGGGTCTGCGCAAGCTCATGAACGGGATGATCCAGAAGGCCCTGGAGGTTGAAGTCGGCCAGTTGGAACGGCTGAAGGCCGCGATCGAATCCAGCTCCTAGCTGGCGAACCTCAGCCCGGCCCAACCATTGCCAATCGTCACCGGCGTAGTGAGGCGTCCCGAGGTCAGGTCCCAGTACTCCACCATGCCATTGCGGTCCAAGCCGGCCACGCCTACCGAGCCCGGTCCCGTGAGGCCACTCAAAGCCCGCAACCCTGTGTAGTCCGTCCACGCGCTGCCCACTACGGGGCGTGATTCCTGTTTCGGTGTACCCAGGCCGCTGCCCCGGTACAGGCGCAAGGTGCCGTTCGGCTCGGTGCTGAGCAGGTCCTGGAAGCCATCGGCGTTGTAATCCACCATGGTCACCCGGACAGACGGGTTGCCGGTGCCAATCGCAGACTGGCTGCGGATGTAGGCCAAGCCCGTGTTCTTGTACAGATACAGGTTGCCGCCCTGGTCCATGGCGACGATCTGGGGAAGCCGGTTGTTGGCGCACCACGTGCCCACCGAAATGTTCAAGGTTCCCCAGCCCTGGCCCAAGACCACCGGATCCTTGAAACCGCCCGTTTGAAGGCCCGGATACACCAGGAGCGCCCCGTCCAGCCGTTGATAGAGCAGGTCGAAGACCCCATCGCGGTCCCAGTCCACCACAAACAGCTCCTTGAGGCCCACGAATCCGGCACCAATCCGCTTGCCCAGGCCAAATCTGCCGTTACCCCAGGACGGGTACGCAACGACGGAACCGTCGGCGGCGATGGACACCAGGTCGGCAGCACTGCTGATTGCCGCGGCACTCAAATCGACCGTTGGGGGTTGGTGCTTGGACCCTGGTTCGCACACCGCCACAGGGTCAGTGGGTGGTGTCACCGTTCCACCCGGGCTGGTGGTGGTTCCGGCGGGCAACGTTGTGTAGCCGAAGAAGTTGACCACGCCCCACAGCGTGTACCGGTTGGGCGTCGTCTGCCAGTTGCCGTCCGTGTAGGTGATGCCGATACCCATCACATTGAACCTGGGGTCCCGCAGCAAAGCATCGTGGCCCGGGGAGCCCTTCCACCACTCCACAAGTTGCGCCGCGTCGCGGTCCCAGCGGACTGCAATGACCTCCCCCGCTCCATTGTTCGGATTCATCGCCCGCGGGTCCGTCCAGAAATTGGGCCGGTGCTGGATCACCTCACGGGTAGCGATGTTGTTTGACCACTCCTGCGCCAGGTTGGCAACCGTGGCGTGGTACTTCACCGGAGCGAGGCCTAGCGATGCGCGGTAGCTGTTGATCGCATTGAACACCGTGAGGATCGCTGCGCTGTTGTTGTCGGGGAGGAGCGCCAAAGCGCCGTCTTGGAGATTGGGGTCGTGGCCCGGAGCCTTGCCGGGGAACGGGCTGGGGGAGTCGGTGACGGGGGTCGCGCCCGGATCGGCCGAGGGGGTTTGCGTTGGCGTTGACGATGGTGTTGGCGTTGGCGTGGCTGTTGGTGTCGGCGCGGCTGTTGGTGCCGGCGCGGCTGTTGGCGAGGGCGTGGCTGTTGGCGAGGGCCCTGCGGCCTCGGCCGTCGGCGTCGTTGCGGCGGCGCCACTGTCTGCCGTCTCTTCCGACGTCGGCTGCGTTTCGACCGGCGGGGTCGTTGTACCGGAGGCGCTCGGGCTGGGATCCGAAGGATTGTCCGGTCCCCATGACGGTCCGATTTCCGGCACGGGAGGCGGTGTTTCGAAAACCGGATCGACGGCGATCGGCCCGCCATCCGAGGCAGGATCCCGCGCGGGAGGAGGTGTCAGCGCTGCTGGCGCTGCAGGCGTTGCGGAACTGGAGGACCCATCGACGGCGGGGGTCGCCGCTGCAGGTGCGGGAGCCGCCGTCGGGCTTTCCTCAGGTGCCGACAACCCGGACGGGACACTGGACGATGCTGTGGTGCTTGCGCCGGGAACCGCCTCCGTTGCCGGCAGGATCTGGCTTGATGCGGCCATGCAAAGCGCCAGCGCGCCAGCCAGCACAATGGCGGCAGGCGCTGCCAGTTTGTTCACAATTACCCCGCGGATGCTCGTTGCCCCCAAGTACGGGCGCGGCTTTACCTGTCCGGGAACTATAGTCCCATGAGGCTGTCCGGACAATGCGTTCGGTATTTGGGGTATTTTTGATGACGTGCTGATCTCTGACCGCGACATACGTGCCGAAATAGACTCCCAACGGATTGTTCTTGAGCCGTACGATCCCGCGATGGTGCAGCCGTCTTCCGTGGACGTGCGTATCGACCGGTTCTTCCGGCTCTTCGACAACCACAAATACGCGCACATCGATCCCGCCGAGGAGCAGCCCGAGCTGACCAGGCTCGTGGAGGTGGAAGGTGACGAACCCTTCATCCTGCACCCTGGAGAATTCGTCCTGGGTTCGACCTACGAGACCGTCAGCCTGGCCGATGACATTGCTGCACGCCTGGAAGGCAAGTCCTCCCTGGGGCGCCTCGGCTTGCTGACGCACTCGACGGCAGGGTTCATCGATCCGGGATTCTCCGGACACGTGACGCTGGAGCTCTCCAACGTGGCCACGCTCCCCATCAAGCTCTGGCCGGGCATGAAGATTGGCCAGCTGTGCTTCTTCCGCCTCACTTCCTCGGCTGAGCACCCTTACGGCTCCGGCGAATACGGCAACCGCTACCAAGGACAGCGTGGCCCGACCGCCAGCCGCAGCCACCAGAACTTCCACCGGACGTCCATCTAGCCCCCCTGTTGCGCCGAGGGGTGAGCTTTTGGCTCTTTGGGTGGCTCCCTTTTGCGCTGAGGGGTGAGCTTTCGGCTCTTTGGGAGGGGCGTTTTCGGTTGAGATCTTGCTCCTCGGCGCGCGCTGAGTGCGGCACTATTCCTCCACACTGTGGGTAACCGCCCAAGGGAAGACCAAGGCATCCCAAGGCGTGCAAACAATGGCTGATGAGGTTGTCTCCGCCGCTTCCGCCCCATCTCCAAGGTCGCTCGTTCACCCTGGCCGAGCAACGTGCAGCCGGCCTTCCGGATCATCGTGCCTGGAACAGCGATCTCCAGGTCGCCAGCAGGGGCATCCGTGTTCCCTGGGGCGAGGAGCAAGACCCCGCACACACCGCGAGGCTCCTGACAGCAGTGAGCGATGGCGCGATTTGCTGCCATGAAACGGCCGCGATGTTGTGGGGGTGCCCGCTGCCGTGGGATCGGCAGCAGGATTTCCTGATTCATCTGACCCGCACGGACGGCGCCTTCAGGCCGCAGCGAAAGGGTGTTCGTGGCCATCGGATGGTGCTGGGCGAATTCGACGTCGCATTCATGGACGGCATTCCGCTGACGAGTCCTTCCCGGACATGGCTGGATCTCGCCGCTGTGTTGCCGTTCGAAGACCTGGTGGCAGCGGCCGACCATTTCATCTGCAGCCAGACCAGAAGCTTTGGACACAATCGGATTCCATTCTGCTCAATACAGGATCTGAGGAATCAAGTAGGCAGACATGCGGGCGCACGAGGCATCCGGAAGGCCCGGGCCGCGCTGGAACTTGCGCGCGTCGGCGCAGATTCAGCCCCGGAGACGCGTCTCCGCCTGGGCATCGGCCGCAATTTCCTGCCGGAACCGACGTTGAGTTACGTGGTGTTGGATGCGTGGGGCCGCGAGGTTGCGTGGCCGGATCTCGCCTTTCCGGAATACAAGGTTGCGGTGAATTACGACGGCGTGCATCACCTCAGCGCCGCCCAACAGGAATCCGACTTACGGAGGGAGGCGGCACTCGCTGCAAACGGATGGATCTCTGTCGTCATTACTGCCAGTCATGTCCAAGAGCACGGCTATGACGGAGTTGCCCGTCTTATTCGGGAGGCTCTCGTAAAGGGTGGGTGGGCATCGAGGAGGTAGCTCTCGAGGCTTTCCCAGAGGGTTTTGGGGTGGGATGTCGCCCCTCGGTGAGGGGTTTGGGGTGGGATGTCGCCCCTCGGTGGGGGTTTTGGGGTGGCGACGTTACGCCGGTGCGCGGTCCGTGGTCCGGGGTGGAGCTTTCGGGGTTCTGCGGATGGCCTTGACTACGGGTTCCACGAAGCGGGCGGCCAGCGGACCTACGATGGCCATGATGAGGACGTAGGCCGTGGCCAGTGCGGCGAGTTCTCCAGGAACCGCGCCGGAGGCGACAGCCAAGCCGGCGATGACGATGGAGAACTCACCACGGGCAATAAGCGCAGCGCCCGCACGGAACCGGCCGGGCATCGCGATACCGGCCCTTTTGGCAGCCCAGATCCCCGTGAGCATCTTGGTGGCGGCAGTCAGCACCGCCAGCAGGAGGGCCCAGCCCAGTACAGGGGGAATTGAGGTGGGGTCGGTGTTGAGGCCGAACGCTACAAAGAAGATCGCAGCGAAAAGGTCGCGCAATGGTTCAAGGATGCGGGTGGCATTGTGGGCGGTAGCGCCGGATATGGCGATGCCCAACATGAACGCTCCCACGGCTGCGGATACCTGAAGGGCCGATGCGATTCCGGCCACCAACAGGGCGAGTCCCAGGACATTGAGCAGGAAGACCTCGGAGTTTTCGCTGTGGATAGCCTGCGAGACCCGATGCCCGTGCTTGAGGGCGATCACCAGCACTACCGTGACCACTGCCAGTGCAATCCCCACCGTCTGCAGTCCGCCCAGGAACCCGACGCCGGCAAGGATGGCGGTGAGAATGGGCAGGTAGATGGCCATCGCGAGGTCTTCGAAAACCAGGATGGAAAGCACCACAGGCGTTTCGCGGTTACCGATTCGGCCCAGGTCGGTAATGACCTTCGCGGCGATGCCGGAAGACGAAATATAGGTGACACCGCCCATGACGATGGCCCCTACAAGACCCCAGCCCAGCAGGACGGCAAGGCCTGCACCCGGAAGGAAGTTGAGCACGAAGTCCATGACGCCCGCTTGCCAGGACCGGCGAAGGCCCGTGACCAGCTCTGAAGCGGTATATTCCAAGCCGAGCATAAGTAGCAGGAGGATGACGCCCATCTCTCCTGAGAGATGCGCGAACTCGTGCATGCCATCCAGCTTGACCAAGCCCCCGGCACCGAAGGCCAGGCCACCCACGAGATAGAGGGGAATGGGGGACATGCCGATTTTGCCCGCTAACCGAGCCAGGAGGCCGAGGCAGAACACGACGGCCCCCAGTTCAATGAGGGCTAGTGCGAGCGGATCCATACCCGTCAGCCGTTGCGGAGGATGTCGGCTGCCGAGTCAAGTCCTTCCTGGGTGCCGACCGCTACGAGCAGATCACCGGTGTGAAGTACGACGTCGGGCGCCGGCGAGGGGACGACCTCACCTTCGCGCATGATCGCCACGATGGAGACGCCACTGCGTGTGCGGATTTGGGCCTTGCCCATGGCCTGGTTCACGAATGGAGAATCAGCCGTGATGGAAAACTGTCGTGTGACGATACCGGGGACCTCGCGGTGCGCCTCGGCCAGGCGCATGGCGATGTGCTGTCCGCCCAGGAGGTTCCCCAAGGTCGAGGCTTCATCCGCCGTCAACGGGATGGAGGCCTGGCACGTATCCGGGTCATCCCACGTCGAGACGAAAAGCTCGGTTTCGCCCTCGCGCAGTTCCACCACGCCAATACGGCGGCCGGAGGCCGTCACGAAGTCCTTCCGGATGCCAAGGCCCGGAAGTTCGGTCTCATCCACGTTCATAGCTCCACCCTAAACTCTGTTGAACCGGTCCGGTACGTTGTTGACGCCCAACCGGCCCTATGTAGTTAACGCTCTGGTACTACGGCTATTTCCACTTTGGCCGGTGGCTTCACGGGCAGGATCACCAGGAGACCGGCCAGGAGCACGACCATGATCCCGAGGATGCCCCAACGTTGTGCCTCCCCGGCGGCAACGAGCGGCGAGGCGATGGTGATGCACAGCGTGAACAGGGTGGGGGCGAGGAAACTGACGGCCCTTCCCGTTGTGGCGTACAGGCCGAACAATTCGCCCGATTCTCCGGCCGGGGCAAGCCTGGCAAGGTAGGCCCTGGAAGAGGACTGGGCGGGACCTACGAAAAGGCAGAGCAGAAGCCCGAAGACCCAGAACGTTGCAGAACCGGGCCACGCGTTGCCGAAGAAGACATAGTCTTCGTTGCCGAGGACCAGGATGAAGGTTCCCGCGGTCAGCAGCCCTATCAGGGACAGGATGATGACAGCCTTGGGGCCGATCCTGTCGTCCAGGAAGCCGCCGATCACAGCGCCAACAGCCGCCACTACGTTGCCGAAGATGGCGAAGAAGATGACTTCCTTGAGTTCGAAACCAAAGGTTCCCGCCGCGATGACGCCGCCAAAGGTGAACACGGCGGCCAGCCCGTCGCGGAAGATGGCGCTGGACAGAAGGAAGTAGATGGTGTGCGGACTGGTCTTGTAGATGGCCCCGATACGCCGGATCAGCAATCTGTAGGAGGCGAAGAAGCCCAAGGATGAGGTGTCCTTCTTCACGGATACCTCAGGGACGGCAAACATCACGGGCAGGGCGAAGATAAAGAACCACAGGGCTGAGAAAACGGCGACCAACCGTATGTTGAGCGAGTCCTGGGTGGAGGCTCCGAACCAGTCGAAGGAAGGCTGGACAAAGAGCTGCAGGACCAGCAGAAGCGCCACGATTCCGCCGAGGTAACCCATGCCCCAGCCGAAGCCGCTGACCTTGCCAATGTTCCGGGGTGTTGAGATCTGGGCCAACATGGCGTTGTAGTTCACGCCGGCAAACTCGAAGAACACATTGCCCAGGGCGATCAAGCAGACACCCAGGAGCAGGAATTCCGGCCGGGGGAAGACGAAGAAGCACAGTCCCGTGAGCAGCGCCGTCGCGGCAGTGTTGACTCCGAGCCAGAGTTTCCGCCTGCCCCCGGCGTCGGAACGCTGCCCGGTGACCGGTGCCAGTAACGCGATGGCCAGGCCGGCAATGGCCAGCGCGGCACCCAAAGCGGCAGATGCGGCGTCTTCTCCGCCGAACGCATTGGACGTGAGGTAAACCGTGAAAACAAACGTCGTCATGACCGCGTTAAAGGCAGCCGAACCCCAGTCCCAGGAAGCCCACGCCAGGATTTGCCCCTTTTTTGAGGCGACGGGACCCGTGGCGAGCTCGGATGTCGGGTGGGAGGCTTCGGGAACTGCGGCCGCGTTCATAGAGTGAATGCTATAGGTGCAGGGAACGCTGCGCGCGGATGACAGACCGCGTTGTGAACAACCCCGGGTGAACAGCGGGCGGAGCGGGATAGTGGCCAAAAACTGTCCTGGCCCCTTGATAAACTAGGTAAACCGAACCCAACGTATGACCGCCTGCTCCAACTTTTGACAATTCGTTCCTGACTTTGCGGAGAAAACAGTGATCACAGTTCTCGCCATCACCTTTGCAGCGGCAACTGTGGCGCCCTTGATCTTCCGCTCACTGGGACGAAATGCGTTCTACGTGCTGGCCGCCGTCCCCGCAGCCGCTTTCGTCTGGTTGGTCCTCCAGTACGGCCCCGTATATTCCGGTGGCGGCATAGAGGAAATCCTGCCGTGGATTCCGAGTCTGCAGCTTGAGCTCGCTTTCCGCATGGATCCCTTGGCGTGGGTCATGTCCCTGCTGATTCTGGGTGTCGGTTCGCTGGTGCTGGTTTACTGTGCCCGCTATTTCAAGAACAAGGATCCTGGACTGGGCGGTTTTGGTGCCCAGCTCCTGGCCTTTGCCGGCGCCATGTTTGGCCTTGTGACCTCCGATGACCTGCTGATGCTGTTCATCTTCTGGGAACTCACCACCATCCTGTCCTACCTGCTCATCGGCTACGCCCGCACCCGTTTGGCAGCCCGCCGGTCAGCCCTTCAAGCGCTGATGGTCACCACCGCTGGTGGCCTGGCGATGCTCGTAGGCCTGATCATCGTGGGCCAGGCCGCAGGCACCTACCGCATTTCCGCCATCCTGGACCAAGCCGGGACGCTCATGAGCGGACCCATGCAGGGCGCCGTGACCACCGCCGTCGTACTGATCCTGGTGGGTGCCATCACCAAATCCGCACTGGTCCCGTTCCACTTCTGGCTCCCCGGCGCGATGGCGGCTCCGACGCCGGTCAGCGCCTACCTGCATGCGGCGGCCATGGTGAAAGCCGGTATCTACATCGTCGCGAGGCTCGCTCCGGGTTTTGCTGCCTCGGAATTCTGGCTGCCGGTGGTGCTGGGACTTGGTTTGGCCACCATGCTTGTTGGCGGCTACCGCGCGCTGCGGCAGACCGACATCAAACTCATCCTTGCTTACGGCACCGTCAGCCAGCTCGGTTTCCTGACCATGGTGGTGGGGCTGGGCCGGCCCGACGCCGCGCTGGCCGGTTTGGGGCTGCTGCTGGCGCACGGCCTGTTCAAGGCTGCGTTGTTCCTGGTAGTGGGCATCATCGACCACCAATCCGGAACGCGCGACATCCGCAAGCTCTCCGGCGTCTTCCGCTCGTCCCGCGCCTTGGGTGTGGTTGCAGCGATTGCCGCCGCATCCATGGCCGGTGTTCCTCCGCTGGCAGGTTTCGTCGCGAAAGAGTCGGTCTTCGAAGCGTTCGTTCACTACGGAACCGGCCACGACGCCCCTGCCTGGGGGATCTGGATCCTGGTGGGCCTTGTCATCGGCTCGATCCTCACCTTCGCCTACAGCGCCCGGTTCATGTGGGGAGCCTTCGCCGTCAAGCCCGGCGTGGAGCCCACCCCGTTCAAACCGATCAAGCCCGCCTTCCTCGCCGCCCCCGCCATCCTGAGCCTGCTCACCATCGTGTACGGGCTGTGGCCCGCGCCGGTGGACACCTGGATCCAGCCTTACGCCGCGCTGTTCGCCGGCGGACCGGACGCCGTCGACGCCGGACACCTGGCTTTGTGGCACGGGTTGACGCCTGCTTTGGGCCTGACCGCGGTCACTTTCGTGCTGGGTGCGGCCATGTTCTACGGACGGAACCTCGTTGCCCGCGCCCAGGGCCTGGTGCCCGACTGGGTGGATGGCGATCGCGCGTACCAAAACACCATTGGTGCCTTGGACGATGTGGCCGTCTGGGTAACGGGCCGCACGCAACGTGGTTCGCTGTACTTCTACCTGGCGGTAATCCTGACTGTCGCCTTCGCGGTTCCCTTGACTGCCATGCTCATGGCCAACAAACCGCTGCCTGACGGCATCTACTTCATTGACCCCAACTCACCCCTGCAGCTGGTGGCAGGAGCCGGAATCGTAGTGGGGGCGCTGGCCGCAGTTCGGGCCAACAAGCGCTTCCTCGCCGTGCTCATGGTGTCGGTCACCGGTTACGGCATCGCCCTCATGTTTGCCCTTCAGGGTGCCCCCGATCTGGCTTTGACGCAGATGCTGGTGGAGACCATCGTGCTGGTGGCCTTCGTGCTCGCGATGCGGAGCCTTCCTGCGGAATTGCGCGACAGGACAGGCGGCCGGCTCAGGGTGATCCGCGTGATCATCGGTGCGGCTTTTGGCATCACCATGATCTTCGTTGCCATCTACGCGATGGGCGCCCGCGTTGCCACGCCGGTTTCCCTGGACTTCCCGCGCCTGGCCTACGAAGGCGGCGGCGGATTGAACGTGGTCAACGTGACTCTCGTGGACATCCGCGCCTGGGATACGTTCGGCGAAATCTCGGTCTTGGCGATCGCCGCCACGGGTGTGGCGAGCTTGATCTTTGTCCGGAGCCGCGGTGACCGCATCAAGACCTCCGAGGCCGTACCGGAAGGCAGCGTGGGGCGCCGTACCGGCGTCGAACGTGATTCCCGGGCCGGCGCCACGCTCGCCGTCGCCAAGAAGTTCACGGATGTTACCCGCGACGCCTGGCTCGTGGCGGGCCGTACCCTGGCCCCCGAGCGGCGTTCGATCATTTTCGAAGTCGTCACCAGGCTCATCTTCCACTCGATGATTGTCTTCTCGATCTACCTCCTCCTCGCAGGACACAACCTGCCGGGCGGCGGGTTCGCCGGCGGCCTGACCGCCGGGCTCGCACTGACCATCCGCTACCTGGCCGGCGGACGGTTCGAGTTGAGCGAAGCTGCGACAGTCAGCGCCGGAACACTTTTGGGAACGGGACTTGCGACGGCGGCAGCGTCCGGTTTTGTCCCGTTGTTCCTGGGCGGACAGGTCTTCCAGAGCGCGATCATCGAGTTCTGGCTGCCCGTCTTCGGAGACGTCAAGTTCGTCACGTCCACCATTTTCGATATCGGCGTGTACATCGTGGTGGTGGGATTGGCGTTGGACGTCCTCCGCAGCCTTGGTGCCGAGATCGACGAACATTTTGAAGGCAAGGGCGCGCCCCTCACCGAGGAAGAGGCAGCCGAGCAGGCCGGGGTGTCGCAGGAAGCCGGGCTGGCCCAGGAAGCTGCCCAATCCGTCGCGTCCGGGAAAGGTACGGCATGAGCATCAACCTGACCCTGCTGATCGTCATGGGCGTCTTGTACGCCTGCGGAATCTACCTGATCCTGGAACGCAGCCTCACCCGCGTGCTGCTCGGGCTGATGCTGTTGGCCAACGCCACCAACATCCTGATCCTGAGCACCGGAGGGTATGCCGGCCTGGCGCCCTTCTTCACCAAGGAAACCAATCCGGATTCCTACAGTGATCCGCTTCCGCAGGCACTGATCCTGACCTCGATTGTCATTTCGTTCGCGGTCACGGCATTCATGCTCGGCATCATCTACCGCACCTGGGTCCTGGCCCGCCAGGACGAAATCCAGGACGACCTTGAAGACGTCCGCGTGGCAAAGACCCCCAGCTTCGACGCCGAGGACGACGCAATCGTGCCCTTGGAAACCTCGGAGTTCGCGGTCACCCCGTCCAGCACCTCGGACAGGAACCACCCGGAAGCCACAGAAACCCCCAACACTTCATCAACGCAGGAAGGAGGCAGCGCGTGAACCTCGCAAACCTGTCGCCGCTGGCTGTCCTCCTCCCCATCCTGGGCGCCGCGCTGGCGTTCCTCCTGATCCGGCACCAGAGCGCCCAACGGTTGGTCAGCATCGGCATCCTCAGCACCACGTTGCTGCTGGAATGCCTCCTGCTCTTCTCTGTCTGGTCCGGGGGCACAACCTCCGTCACCCTGGGCGGTTGGCTGCCGCCATGGGGTGTGGTCCTGGTGGTGGACCAGTTCTCCTCGCTCATGCTGGTGGTGTCCACAGTGGTGAGCCTGGCGGTTCTGGTCTACGCCACCGGCCAGGGCATGGCCGACGGCGACCACGAAGCTCCCGTGTCGATCTTCCACCCCACGTACCTGATCCTGGTGGCGGGAGTCTCCAACGCCTTCCTTACCGGGGACCTTTTCAACCTCTACGTCGGCTTCGAGATCCTGCTGACAGCAAGCTACGTGCTCATGACCCTCGGCGGGACGGGTCCGCGTATCCGTGCCGGAGTCACGTATGTGGTGGTCTCCGTAGTGTCATCTGTCCTGTTCCTTATCGCCATCGCCATGATTTACGGGGCCACCGGCACCATCACCATGGCGGATCTGGCCATCAAGCTGGCAGAGCTGGACCAAGGCACGCAGAACCTGCTGCATGTGATGCTCCTGGTCGCCTTTGGGATCAAGGCCGCCGTGTTTCCCCTGTCCTTCTGGCTTCCTGACTCCTATCCCACGGCACCGGCCCCCGTCACTGCGGTGTTCGCCGGGTTGCTGACCAAAGTGGGCGTCTACGCCATGGTGCGGACGGAGACCCTTTTGTTCCCCGGGGATACCCTCAACGTTCCCCTGATGGTGGTGGCGCTACTCACCATGGTTGTCGGTATTCTGGGTGCCCTTGCCCAGAGCGACATCAAACGTCTGCTGTCCTTCACGCTGGTCAGCCACATCGGGTACATGGTGTTCGGGCTGGCCATGAGCTCTGTAGCGGGACTGGGTGCGGCAGTGTTCTACGTTGCCCACCACATCACCGTGCAGACCAGCTTGTTCCTGGTCACCGGACTCATAGAACGCCGGGGTGGCAGCTCCTCCATTGACCGCTTGGGCGGCCTGGCCAAGCTGTCGCCGTTGCTGGCGTTGCTGTTCTTCGTACCGGCCATGAACCTGGCGGGCATTCCTCCGTTCTCAGGCTTCCTTGGGAAGCTGGGTCTTCTGCAGGCCGGCGTGGAGCTCGGAACCCCACTGGCGATCGTGCTGGTAGTGGGCGGCGTGGTCACCAGCCTGCTGACGTTGCTGGCAATAGCCCGTGTGTGGAACAGGGCGTTCTGGCGCAAACCCGAGGATGCCGAATACCCGGATCCCGTGTTGATGACCCCCGGCAACGTCGGAGTGCTGCCGCGGACCATGGTGGGTTCCACAGCGGCGCTGGTGGTGTTCGGGGTGGCGCTGACGGTGTTCGCCGGTCCGCTCTTCCAGGTCGCGGACGGTTCCGCGGAGATCATGCTGGACCGCTCGGCCTACATCCACTCGGTACTGGGTGACTCTGTCGAGGTGCCCCCGCTGGCGCAGAATGGCGGTACGAAATGAGCCGCAAGCCGATCTCGTTCCGCACGGAACTGCCGCTGCTCATCTGGCTGGTCATCGTATGGGGTGCGCTGTGGCGTGACTTCAGCCCGGGCAACCTGCTTTTTGGCGCGTTGATCGCCGTGCTGGTGGCCAAGTTCTTCTACCTCCCGCCTGTGGAGCTCAGCGGCAGGTTCAATGTCCTGCGTGCTGTTCCGTTCGCCCTGATGTTCGTCGCGAAAGTGGTGGCAGCGAGCTTCCTGGTGCTGTACCTGGCGGTGGTCAAGGGACCCAAGGTGCGCAGCGCCGTCGTCGCTGTTCCGTTGCGAAGCCACTCGGACCTCATGGTGACGGCTACAGGGCATGTCATCTCGCTGATCCCCGGCTCGCTGGTGGTGGAGGTGGACCGCTCCACCTCCACGCTCTATTTGCACGCGCTGAACATCTACGAAGAAGCGGACATCGACAAGATCCGCCGGGAGACGCAGAACATCGAGGCAGGGCTGATCCGCATCATGGGAACGCGGGAAGAAGTCGAGGCCCTGAAAGCAGAAGCCCGGCCCGGCATGGAAGGGGCAACGCTGTGAAGGAATTTGTTCTGGTGGCCACGGCGGTGATCCTCAGCCTCGCCGCTGCAGGCGCGATCGTGCGCATCGCGATTGGGCCATCTTTGCTGGACCGCGTCCTTGCCTCCGATGTCCTGCTGGCCATCCTTGGTGCTGCCCTCGCCATCGACATGGCCGTGAACCAACACCTCAACAACCTGATGCTGCTGGTGGCCCTCGCGGTGATCGGTTTCATCGGCTCAGTGACGGTTGCCCGGTTCGTGGCCGAGCGAAGGGAGCAAAGCAATGAGTCCTGACGCCACCGGAGTGGACCTGGTCATCGACATGGTGACCGCGGTGTTCCTCATAGTGGGCGCCCTGATGTCCCTAGGTGCCGCGATCGGCCTGCTGAGGTTCCCGGACCTCATGAGCCGCATGCACGCAGCCACCAAGCCGCAGGTGTTGGGCTTGTTCCTGATGCTCGCAGCGATCGGCCTGCAGATGCGTACTTGGTGGGTGTGGCCCGTCCTGCTGGTGGCATGGATTTTCCAGCTTCTCACCGCGCCGGTGTCCGCCCACATGGTGGGGCGCTCCGCGTACCGGACCAAACACGGGCACCGCGAGAAGCTCACCAAGGACGAACTCGAAGCCGTGGTCCAAAGGGCCGCCGCCGGCCAGGAGCCCTCCGAACCTTAAGGCAACCCGGAACCTTAAAGCAACGCGGGGTCACTTATGGCCCATTACCCCCATGGGGATGGGCCATAAGTGACCCCGCGTTGCTTGTTCGGTGATGCTTAGACGATGTCCTGGGACTTCGCGAAGCGGGCAATCGCCCGCTGGGTGCCGCGGCTGGCAAGGACCTGGATCAGCGTGCTCACGAAAGCGGAAATCAGCGCGAAGGTCAGAGCCGAGCGGAGGCTCGTCTCCATGTCATCGTTGCCTGTGGGCGGCTTGTTGCCCGTGGCCTTTTCCCAGCCTTTGTTGACGAGTTTGGTACCGACAAAGCCTGCACCGAGGCTTACCCCGGCGCCCAGCAGCTTGAAAAAGAGGTTCATGCCACCAGCCTAGCTGCACGTCACGGCTACCCGCGGTTTTCCCGCTCCTTGAGAAACGCTGCCAAGGACCCGACCGGAGCCAGAACCGGGACGACCGGGTGCTCGGCGGACCACACTGCCTCTACGGAATCGAGGACAGCGATTTCCTTCAGCAGATAGTAGGTGGGTGGCATCAGCTTCAACTGCCCGGCGGCTTCCGCTTCCAGGATTCCGGACACCGGCATCCACAGCGACTGCCAAGCCTCCGTGGTTTGATGCCGGGGCTGCGCTTCCGGTGCCGGCTTGGCCACATAGAAGTAGGTGTCGAAGCGCTTGGGCATGTCTATGGGCGTGATCCAGTTGGCCCAGGGGCGCAGGTCTCCGGGCCCGATGCCCAGCCCGGCTTCTTCCTGGACTTCGCGGATTGCTGCCGTGAGCACCATTCCCGCGTTCCTCTCCGCCAACGCTGTGTCCGCGGAAATCGAACTCTGCGCCCAGGACAACGCATGGCTGCGCAGCAGTTCCCCGGGGTAGTCCCAGCCGGACTGATCCACAGCGTCCACCCGGCCGCCCGGAAAGACCACCATTCCTGCCGCGAAGTCCATGGTGCTGACTCTGTGCTGGACAAATGCCTCTAGCCCCGAGGGGGTGTCGCGGAGCAGAATCACGCTGGCAGCGAGGCGTGGCTCGGCCACGGGTGCGTGGGAGCCTGGAAGATCCGTCATCAGGCCATTCTTGCAGGTGCGTTGTGGGGCCTGGTGTGCGTGTTTAGGTGTGGGGATAGGGCGCAGAGTGGGCCTCGCAACGCACCCTCGTTTGTTGTGGGGCCTGGTGTGCGTGTTTAGGCGCGGGGATGGGGCGCAGAGTGGGCCTCGCAACGTACTCCCGTTTGTTGTGGGGCCTGGTGTGCGTGTTTAGGCGCGGGGATGGGGTGCAGAGTGGGCCCCGCAACAGGATTGTGACCGCGGCCCAGAGCCGGCCGTACGCGGAGGTGTAAACTGAACCCGCCCATCAGGGCAGATTTGATAACGACAGGGGAGCGCCGCCGTCGGACCTTGCAGCGATGCAGGAGACGCGAGGGCGCTGAGAGTGCGGACAGCCGCAGACCCTCGAACCTGATCCGGTTAGTACCGGCGCAAGGGAGTCGAGCTTCTCAGAGTGTCCGGAGCCGGACGGCGCAAGCCAGGCGGATTCCGGGGAGCACTTTCCCCTCCTGTAACCTCAGGAGGCAGAAAAATGACCACGGTAAACGTGAAGAAGACCAGTTATAGCTGGCGTGTTGTAGACATCGTGGTGGCGGCCCTCATCGCCATCGCCGGCGGCGTGATTTTCTGGGCCTGGTCCCAGGGCGCGGCACTGGTATCCATCCCCATGAATGCGGCGTACCCGCCCCTTACCGGCCTGATCGCCGGTGGCTGGATGATCCCCGCAGTCCTGGGCATGCTCATTATCCGAAAGCCCGGCGCAGCTCTTTTCTGCGAGGCCGTCGCAGCCACGGGTGAGCTCATCATGGGTTCGCAGTACGGCACCACGGTGCTCATCTCCGGCGTCCTGCAGGGCCTTGGCGCCGAGCTGATCTTCGCCGCGTTCCGCTACAAGAAGTTCAACCTGCCCACCGCACTCCTCGCGGGCGCAGGCGCGGGCCTCTTCTGTGGCCTGAACGATTCGTTCCTGCCCTGGGGCTGGAATATCGCCTACGAGGCCATCGACAAACTGACGTACATCACCTTCACCACCATCTCCGGTGCAGTGATCGCCGGCGGACTGTCCTGGATCGCCACCCGCGGTCTGGCCACGACGGGTGTCCTGAGTTCCTTCGCGTCGCGGAAGGCTGCTTCGGAGCCAGTCTTCAACTGATGCCTGCCACACACAGCGGCACGGTCCGACCTGCCGCCATCTCCGCCGAGGGGTGGGGATGGCGGCATGCCGGCCGGGCCCAGCCTGCCATCCAGGGCCTTGACCTCCGCATTGAACCGGGGGAACGCGTCCTGTTGCTGGGCCCTTCGGGGGCCGGCAAGTCCACGCTCCTGCACGCCCTCGCCGGGGTGCTGGGGGACGAGGAAGACGACTCTGACGAGACCGGTTCGCTGCTGATCGACGGCGTCACCCCCCGCGAGCAGCGTGGCCGCGCCGGGCTGATGCAGCAGGATCCCGAAACGCAGGTGGTTCTCTCCCGGGTGGGCGACGACGTCGCCTTCGGCGCCGAGAACCTTGCCGTGCCGCGCGAGGAGATCTGGTCCCGGGTGCATGAAGCGCTCGACGACGTCGGCTTGCGTACCGCATCAGGCGGCGGTTTGGCATTGGACCACCCGACGGCGGCACTTTCCGGGGGACAGAAGCAGCGCCTCGCGCTGGCCGGCATTTTGGCGATGCGGCCAGGCTTGATCCTGTTGGACGAACCCACGGCCAACCTCGATCCTGCAGGGGTCCTCGAGGTCCGCGACGCCGTGGCCCGCTGCCTGGACAAGACCGGCGCCACGCTGGTGGTGGTGGAGCACAGGGTGTCCGTGTGGAAGGACCTGGTGGACAGGATCGTGGTCCTGCAGCCCGGTACCGCAGGCCCGCAGTCAGGCACCCCGGGAGTCCTCCTGGATGGCCCGCCGGAGCAGGTCCTCACCCAGGCGCGCTCCATGCTGATGACGGCGGGCGTGTGGGTTCCCGGCTACGTTCCCGCCACAAGGGCGCGCGCCCGGACGTCCGGGACAAACGAACTCCTCCTCGCAGCGCAGGACCTGGCCGTGTCCCGGGAAAAGCCCAGGCGCAAGGGCTTCCGAACCATCCCTCCGGTTCCGGTGCAGAGGGACATCACCGCCCAGGTCCGTGCTGGGCAGGCGTTGACCATTACCGGGCCCAATGGTGCCGGGAAGTCCACTTTTGCGCTGACGTTGGCCGGCCTTCTGGCGCCGGTGGACGGCATGGTGAGCGCCGGCGTCGGGCTTTCGGAGGGGGCGGGCATCGACCCGTACAAATGGAAGGCCGATCAGCTCATCTCCAGGATCGGCACGGTCTTCCAGGAGCCGGAGCACCAGTTCGTCACGGGCAAGGTCCTGGATGAGCTCATGTTCGGTCCCAGGCACCTGGGCCACGGCGGGGAACGCGTGGACGAATTGGTGGAGCGGCTGAGGCTCTCCCATCTGGTGGATGCCAATCCCTATACACTGTCCGGCGGTGAGAAACGCAGGCTTTCAGTGGCTACGGTGTTGGCGGCGCACCCGAAGGTACTTGTCCTCGATGAGCCCACCTTCGGACAGGACGCCAATACCTGGGCCGAGCTGGCCTCGTTCCTCTCGGAGTTGCTGGACGCCGGTACCGCCGTGGTTTCCGTGACCCACGATCAGGAATTCAGTGCCGTACTGGGCGGGACGGAACTGCGGCTCGGGCCGGTGTCCCAAGGTGAGACGGCCCCCCAGGAAGCGGGTGCGGCATGAGGGACGCATTGAACCTGCGCGGCAACCACGCACTCCTGACCCGGGCAAACCCGTTGGCGAAGTTCGTGGCCGTCTTCCTTATCTCCCTGGTGCTGGCCCTGTCCATCGACTGGGTTTCCGCGTCCACGGCTCTCATCGCGGAATTGGCGCTCTTCCCCTTGGCCGGCCTCACCCTCCGCCTCCTCTGGCAGCGTGCCTGGCCGCTGATCATTGCGGCGGCGATCGGTGGCTGGAGTACCGCGATTGTCGCCGCCGACAGCGGCGCAGTACTGCTCGACGTCGGACTCTGGTCCATCAGCGAAGGTTCCCTTGAGCTGGGGCTCGGCTTCATGCTGCGCGGTTTGGCGATCGCCCTCCCCGCGATCCTGCTGATGTCCTGCACCGACCCGACGGACCTGGCGGATGCACTTGCGCAGAAGGCAAAGCTGCCGCACCGATTTGTCCTCGGTTCCCTTGCCGCCATGCGGCTGGTGGGCCTCATGGCGGAGGAATGGCAGACCATCGGCATGGCCCGGCGCGCCCGCGGTGTCGGCTCGCAGGGAAGCCCGATCCAGCGCCTCAAAGCGACGCTCGGACAGAGCTTCGGGCTGCTGGTCCAGGCCGTCCGGCGGGCTTCGCGGTTGGCCGTGACCATGGAAGCCCGCGGTTTCGGCGGGGGACAACGGACGTGGGCGCGTGAGTCCACGTACTCGCTGATGGACGCCTGGGTGGTACTTGGCGGCGTGGCCATAGCCGGAGGCGCCGTCCTCACGGCTTTGGGCGCCGGAACGTGGAGCTTCGTGTGGCGTTAGCGGGCCGGTAGCTCCTGGATTTCGTCGAAATCTGCGCGGGTGAGGAAGCCGAGCTGGGCCTCCTTCTCCTTGAGCTGGATGATCGGGCCGAGTTCGAAGCACGTCGCTTCAAGCCGGCGCAGGGCTTTGGCGTTGCGGGAGTCTGGCTCCACGATGATCCGGTCCTTGCCCGGGAGCGAGAACATGTACCTGATAAGGGAGGTGCCGAGCCTGGGGGTGAAGTGCGGAATGGGGCGCGTTGCCGGTGCCAGCAGCAGATGCATCCCGATGTCCGCCTCGCGGGCGGGGTAGGCCTCGCCCACGGGATCGTGCAGTGGTTCGTATGTCTGGAACAGGGCCAGGGGCTCGCCGTCGAGGAGTGCCAGGAAAGCATGGTGCGTGTCCAGTGAGTCAAGGAATCCGTAGATTTCCAGCACTTCCTCTTGGGACTTCTCCGTCATGCCCCAGAACCTGGCGCGGGGTTGCTTGACCCATTCGAAGATGAGCCCGATGTCTTCGCTGGGGACCAGCGGGACAAGGCGCAATTCACCCCAGCCTTCGAGGTTCTCGGAGTAGACGGTGGTGCGGACAGAGAAGTCCTGGGTGGCGGTGCTCATGTGTTCCTTCGGTAGGCGGGTGTCTGGTGTCAGTTCGGGTCTTTGGCCAGGGCGGACCAGTCAGTGGTTACAGGGACCATCCGGCCTTCGCTCCAGAGCGGGAGCTGGTCCGCGAAGTGGCTGTGGCCGGGCGATCCGGCGGCGCCGAAAGGCACAATCCACCGGCTGTTCTCCCGGCAGTCCAGGTCCCAGACGTAACGGGCCACAGGTCCGCGGAAGCTTCGGTCGTCCAATCCAGGGAGGCTTTCGGTGCTCAGCACGCAGCCGGTGTCTCCGCTGAGGGCGGCCGTGGGCGCCGCAGCGGCAAGGGTTTCGGGGAGCAGGTGGACTGCCAGCAAGGTATGCCGGTCACCCCAGGACGCGCCGTCCAGCAACGCTTCTTCCAATGCCGTGGCTTCCAACGCCGCCACTGCCTCCACGGAAACGGCGATGCCAAGTTCGGAGCCGCGGGCCAGCAGGGTCTCCAGTGCGAAGCCGATGCGCGATGCCACGGACAACCACGGGCCAAACAAGGGGGAATAGCCGCTCGGGGTGTGCAGGGGAGCAAGAGCGGCGTGCCGTCCGAGGCGCTGGACCAATGCACCGCGCCAGGCAGCGAAAACGGCCGCGGGATGGCTGCCGGCGTCCATCCGGCCATCCCACGCCAGCAGCTGCAGTCTCAGTTCCTTCGCCTTATCGGACAGCCCGGTTGTCTCCAGTGCAGCCAGGATCTTCCGGAAGAACGGCCACGGACCGAGCAACGTGTCGGTATGGATTCCCTGCATGTAGTCGCCGGACAGCGTCCCTGCCGGCGCGGACTCCAGCAATTGTTGGATGCGCAGCGCCCGGTATGAGGGGGCGAACTCCATGGCCACGGCGTCCCCACCACCGGCTGCCCGGTCGTTCGCGCTGACGGCAAACTGCCGGACCTCGGTGCGGGGCAGCGCAACATAAGGTCCTTCCCAGGCATGGCGTGGTGACAAGGCCGGTGTGGGCAGCCGACGGTTCGCCGGGTTGCGCTGCGGAACCAGTCCGGCGATGAAATGCCTCACGGCCCCGGATGAATCCGCCGCCACCACACTGTTGACGGGCTCCACCCAGGCATCGAATGCAGCTTCAACGTCAGCGACGCTCCGGCTCCTCAACAGCGGCAGGAGGGCCTCAAAACCCAGCCGCCCCTCAACCCGCGCGGGAAAACGCAGGCTCAGCGCACCGCCGTCGGGCATTTCCGAAATGACGGGGCCGCGGGCAGTCTCGATCACCTCAACGGTCACCGCGTCGCCACCGCGGACGCTGATGGTCTCGGTACTGACGACGGCGGGTTCCCAACCTTCCGCTCCGTGCGCCTCGATGCGTTCGCCATTGCTGTCGGTGATCCGGCGGAGTTCCTCCACGTAGAGGTCCTGGTAGTCGGCCATGGCATTCGTGACGGCCCAGGCGGTGTGGCCTGTGTGGGCGAAGTGGGGCAGGCCCGGAACTCCGGGGAACGCGAAGCCTGCGACGTCGAATTCGGGGCAGGCCAGCCGCACCTGCTGGTACACGCCGGGCAGTTCCATAAGGCGGTGCGGGTCTCCGGCGATCAAGGGCAGGCCGCTCGCAGTCGTGGAACCGTGGGCGGCCCAGGCGTTGCTGCCGGACCAGACTGGAGCTTCGATGCTGAACAGGTCCACTGCATCTTCCCCGAGCGTCCGCGCGACGTGGGCTCGGAACAACTTGTTGGGAAAGGTGGAGAAGAGGATGTGGTGCACCAGGAAGACTCCCAGCGGTGTCCACGGAAGCCAGGGCTCAGGGGCGCAGCGGGCTTCGTCGAACTCGGGACCGCCACGAAGGCCGTCGGCGAGGGCCTGGTTGATGCCGGCAACGTACTGTCCGCACCAGCGTTGCGTTTCGTGGGGGAGTTTGTCGAAGCAGCGGCGCGCGGTGTCATTGAGCCGGGCCTGCCGGGCGAACCGGTCCCAGACCACGGCGTCGGGTCCCAGCACTTCGGCGACTCGGCCTTCTGAACGCCAGCGCTCCAGTTCGATCTGCCAGGACCGGTCCGTCGCGGCGTTCCGGCCTTGGAGGAAGGCGAGTTCGTCCGCGGAGTCAGCCCACAGGTGGGGGATTCCCCAGGTGTCGCGGTAGGTTCCGGTGCCGCCTGCCGGGGCGGATTGTTGCGTCGGGGCAGGCGTCATGATGTCGGGCCGCTTTCGAGCTTAGGTTAGGCTTACTTAAGTTCAAGATAAATGGCTTTGGCCCCGGGCACAAATCGTGGGCCATTCGTGAAGGAGTGCTGCTTGAAGCGCAATTGGGAAGGTGTCGTCCTGAAAGTCATGGGCGCCAAGGATTTCACCCTGCAGGTCACCGCCCGGGAAGAAATCACCCCCGACTTCCTTCGCGTGCACGTGCGCGACGGCGGGCTCCTCAAGGCCAGCGGCCTGCACCCGACCATGTGGATCCGCCTCTGGTTCAACGACTCCGGCAAGGCCCACCAGCGCGCCTACACCCTGGTCAACGCGGATCCGGAGGCTGGTACGTTCAGCATGGACTTCGCCATGCACCGCGGGGTGGCAGCTGATTGGGCCCGCACCGTCCAGGCCGGCGACACCATCGACGCCACAGTCCAAGGCAGCTCCTTCGCGTTCCCGCAGCCCGCGCCGCGCCGCATCTGGGTGGTCGGCGATCCTGCCTCACTTCCGGCCATCAACTCGCTCCTGGACGCGCGGGGACCGCACGGCTCACCGGTCACCGCCTGGCTCGAATACCAGCACGACGCCGACACCACGCTCGCCGTTCGGACGTCCGGCGGCGACGTCGTCACCTGGATTCCGCGCAAACGCGACGGCGCCTCACTGGTTGAGGAAGTCTGCGCGGGGCTGGCACCACAGGCCGTGTCAGCGACGGATGACTTCTTCTGGGTCGCATGCGAGGCATCCAGCACCCGTGCCATCGTGAAGCACCTGAAGAAGGAACTCGGGGTGGATAAGCATCGGATTGACGCTTTGGGGTACTGGCGGGCATAGGGAACTGAACCCACCGCCGCAGTGAGCGGCCCCGATGAGGCGAGTGCCGCCGTCGGGCTATATATCGCACAATACGGGTAGGGTGTGACGTTTACCGCCTAAACGGTGTTTTGCTAGCTACTTCTAACTCACTTGTGATATTTCTTGGTTATGACGCAACCGACCGCAGAACACGTAGGCCTCCTGCTCCGCAACGCCCGCGGCGAAAAGGGCTGGACGCAGGGGCAGCTGGCTACTGAGCTGGGAACCAGCCAGAGCGCCATTGCCCGGATGGAACAGGGCAAGCAGAACCTGAGCCTCCGAATGATTGAACGCCTCGAAGCGATCTTCGGCCGTTCCATCGTCAAGGTGGGCAAACCCCAAATGACCCACCTGCGGGTGGAAGGCGGCCGTACGCTCTCCGGAGAGGTGGACGTCAACAGCAGCAAGAACGCCGGTGTGGCCCTGCTGTGCGCGAGCCTGATCAACCGCGGAACCACCACGCTGCGCCGCCTGGCACGTATCGAAGAGGTCAACAGGATCGTCGAAGTGCTGACGTCCATCGGCGTGGAATGCACCTGGCTTAACGGAAGCGATCTGCGCATCCGCAGGCCCGAGGTCCTTGACCTCGAATCAATGGATGTGGACGCCGCCCGCCGGACCCGCAGCGTGATCATGCTGCTGGGACCGCTCCTTGACGAGACCAGTGAATACCTTCTTCCCTACGCCGGCGGATGCGATCTCGGAACCCGCACCGTTGAGCCCCACATGCAGGCGCTGCGCCAGTTCGGCCTCGAGGTTGAGGCGAAGTCCGGTTTCTACTCCGTCACGGCGCCCGCCGCCGACGGACACCACCGTTCGTTCGTGCTGACCGAACGCGGCGACACCGTCACGGAGAACGCCATCATGGCAGCCGCGCACCGCGAAGGCACCACGGTCATCCGCAACGCCAGCCCCAACTACATGGTCCAGGACCTCTGCTTCTACCTGCAGGGCCTTGGCGTGGATATCCAGGGTGTGGGCACCACCACGTTGAAGATCACCGGGCGGCCGGCCATCGACGTGGACATTGAATACTTCCCGTCCGAAGATCCCATCGAAGCCATGAGCCTGATCACTGCCGGAATCGTGACCAACTCGGAAGTCACCATCCGCCGGGTTCCCATCGAGTTCATGGAGATCGAACTAGCTACGCTGGAGCAGATGGGCCAGAAGCTCGAGATCTCCGGCGAATACATGGCCCGCAACGGCCGCACTCGCCTGGTGGACGTGACAACCAAGCCCTCGGAGCTGCATGCGCCGCAGGACAAGATCCACCCCATGCCGTTCCCGGGCCTGAACATCGACAACCTGCCCTTCTTCGCCGTGATTGCCGGCAACGCCGAAGGACAGACCATGATCCATGACTGGGTCTACGAAAACCGGGCCATCTACCTGACAGAACTCAACAAGCTCGGCGCCCAGGTTCAGCTCCTGGACCCGCACCGGATCTATGTAAACGGACCAACCAAGTGGCGGGCAGCAGAAGTCGGCTGCCCTCCGGCCCTGCGCCCCGCTGCCTGCCTTCTCCTGGCGATGCTTGCGGCCAGGGGTACCTCCGAGCTGCGCAACATCTACGTGATTGAGCGAGGTTACGAGGACCTGGCCGAGCGGCTGAACACCATCGGCGCGAAGGTGGAGTACTTCCAGGACTGATGCTGACGTATTTTGCTGGATCATCGGAGTTCGCAGCAACGGGAAAGCCCGGAATTACGGGCCTTCCGGCTGCTGCTTCGGGCGATGATCCAGCAAATACTCTGTCACCGCCTACCCCGCGGGCTTCCGAGCCCAAGGCACGCCCGGATCTGGCCCAAGACCAGCTCCGGCGAGTTCCAGATTTGCTCGGGGGCGAAGCTCAGGACGCGGTAACCCATTGCCTGCGCCGCGTTCAACCTCCCCATGTCCTTTCTCCAGGCTTCCCGTGAACTGTGGAACTGATAGCCATTGACCTCCACAATCAGCCAGCCGTCAATCAGGGTGTCCACCCGGCCCACTCCTGGGATTTGGACCTGCCGTTCAAAGGAGAGTCCCGCTGCCTCAAAAAGCAGGCGGGCACTGATCTCCGGGACGGATTCAGACAAACGGTCGGCCTTGCGCAGTCGTTTCCTCGCATTCCCGAAGTAGTTGGCCCGCAACTCGCCCTCCAGGACGTCACGGGGAACTCCACGGTTTTTCATAGCGGACTGGGCCACGGCAATGGCGTCAACGTCCGGCAGGCACGTGAGAGCGTGAATGACAGTGTCTTCCAGCGATGCAACTGGAACGTAGGACTCCGAGCCCAGCCTGAGACCTCCGTGCCGGATAAACCCCCGGCCTCTGTTGTGCTTGGTTGCCAGATGCAGTCTTCCCGGTTTGTCTTTAAGCCAGAGGCCATAGCGGACAGCTGCGCTTGCGCATGTCAGAAGTCCGTTGTTTACGAGGGCAGAGACAAACTCCGTATCTGCGGAGGGCAGAGCCCATATGCCGTGCCGCGGTTGATAGGCCCCCTCGAGCTTCCTTAGGTCCGCCGGGGTGTGCCCGTGGGCCTTAAGCAGCCCTACCTTGGCTACTCCACCTACTGACGACAAGAATTCGAATGCGTTCATGCCTTCAGTCAGCCACGGACTGGTACCTCCCCGGCCCGGAAACTTCGCGTATGTGGACAAATCTGCTGGATCATCGGCCCCGGCCAGCTTGCTTGGCCGGCTAATCCGCGGGTCCTCTCCGTTCCAAGGGCGATGATCCAGCAGAATCTGTTTGCCGCAGGCCAAACTGCCAGTCCCACCCTGTGTTCTGAAGGCCACGCGTGACGCAGAATGGAGCATGCGGACTTTCGGGGTCGAGGAAGAACTGCTCATCGTTGATCCGGTGACGGGCATGCCCTTGGCTCTCGCGGACGCGCTTCTGGCCGGCTACGAGGAACCTGCCATGGAGACCGGACTGAGCCAGGAGCTCAAGCTGGAGCAAATCGAAACCCAAACGCGGCCGTGTCACAGCTATGCCGAACTCCTGCAGCAGATTCGCCGGGGCCGCGCCATGGCCGATGAAGCTGCCCGGCGGCACGGCGCAAGGGTTGCAGCGATCGCCACTTCACCATTGGCCTCGAACACGCACACCACCCCGGATCCCCGGTACGCCGCGATGCTGGACCACTTCGGCATCATCGCCACCGAGCAGTTGACGTGCGGTTTCCACGTGCACACTTCAGTGGAGTCCCCGGAGGAAGGCGTGGTGGTGCTGGACCACATCCGGGACAAACTCGCGGTACTCACCGCGCTCTCGGCCAATTCGCCCTACTGGCGCGGGCTTCCGACCGGGTTCGACAGCTACCGCACGCAGGCATGGAACCGGTGGCCCACGTCCGGGCCGTCATCGCTTTTTGGCTCGCTCACGGCTTATCGACGCGTGGTGCAGCGCTTGCTTGATACCGGTGTAGTCCTGGATGAGGGGATGATCTACTTCGATGCCCGGATCGCCAGGAACCAGCCCACCGTAGAGGTCCGGGTCGCCGACGTCTGCCTCCGCGCAGAGGACGCGGCGCTGATCGCGGTGCTGGTGCGGGCTTTGGTGGAGACGGCCTCCTTGGAAATGCTCGACGGCGTTGATCCCACCCCGGTGCCGACCGCCCTGCTGCGGATGGCGGGTTGGCGGGCCAGTAATTCCGGTTTGCGGGGAGACCTCCTGGACTTCGGCGATTTCCGGCCCCAGCCTGCCGCTGATGTGGTGTGGGCGTTGGTTGACTATCTCAGCCCGGTACTGGATGACCAAGGTGAATTGGCGCTGGTCAAGGTGGGCATTGCCGAAATTCTGGAGCGCGGCAACGGAGCGCTCGAACAACGGGACGCAGCGGCACGGTACAGCGCCGGGCATCGTGACGGCGGGAATCCGCCCGGCTCCGAAGCCCTTGCCGCCGTGGTCTCGCACGCTGCGAAGGTGACTGTTCGTGGCACCGCGACAGGCGCGTTCAAGGACCCGGTCGCGTTCAAGGATCCTGTCCCGCTGCTGACCAGGGTGCGGCGGCCTTAGCCCTCGATGTCTCCGATGTTCTCGCTATCCCCGATGTCCCCGGGTTCCGGCCACGCCATCAGGTACGCTCCGACGGCTCCTTCGGTGAGGTAGAAAACCAGGGGCGGGATGTCCTTGGTGGTCGCCAGGACGGTCCCGGAAACCACGGCCATCCCTGCTGCCGTCATCCCCGCCCATCGTTTGGCGGGGGACTTCAGCAGGCTGCCGCCCATGGCAGCCAAGCCCAGCACATGCAGCCATGAGTAGGCGAGGAACGGTGCATTGGATCCCCGAAAATAAGCGAAACGCTCAAGGTCCGAGGCCCGCCGCGACAAGCTGTAGACGAAGAATGGTGCGCCCGCGAGCAGCGCTGTTGCTGCCGCGGACGCCCACGCTTTGGAGGTCCCTGCCGGTTGTGCTTTCGAGAACGCCAGGAAGCCCACCGGGACTGCGGCGGTTCCTGCAGCGGCCGCGTGGTGGCCGATCACCCATCCGCGCTCGCTGGCAAGCAGCAAACGCAGGCGCTCTGCGGGGTCGTGCATGAGGTACACGCGGGATCCCGGTGAAATCCCGGCCAACCACACCACCGATCCCGCAACGATGACAGCCCCCGCCCGGCGGTATGGATGCCTCATGCCAGCAAGGTTAGACCTGTTTGAGGGCCTTCTCCAGATCCAGGATGAGATCGTCCACGTCCTCCAGCCCCACCGACAAGCGCACCACGCCATCGGACAGCCCGATCGCCGCCCGGCCCTCCGGACCCATGGCCCGGTGGGTGGTGGTGGCAGGGTGGGTGATCAGCGACTTGGAGTCACCAAGGTTGTTGGAGATGTCGATGACACGCAATCCATCAAGCAGCGCGAACGCGGCTTCTTTCGCGGAGCGGCCGGCGGACGGCGAGAGCTCGAACGTGAGCACTGTGCCTCCGGCTTTCATCTGCTTCGCGGCGAGCTCGTACTGCGGGTGCGACTTCAGCAAGGGGTACTTGACCCAGCTGATGGCGGGTTGCTGCTCCAACCATTCCGCGATCTTCAGGGCCGATGCCGAGCTGTGGTTGACTCGGAGCCCGATGGTTTCCAGGCCCTTGGTCAACACCCAGGCGTTGAAAGCCGAAAGCGATGGCCCCGTGTGGCGCATGAGCTGCTTCACCGGTCCATCGATGAACTCCTTGGTGCCCAGGATCGCGCCACCGAGGACGCGTCCCTGGCCGTCGATGTGCTTGGTGCCTGAGTACACAATCACGTCGGCGCCCAGCTCGCCACAGCGCTGCAGCAGGGGAGTGGCAAAGACGTTGTCGACGACGACAGTCGCCCCAGCGGCATGCGCCAGTTCGCTGACAGCCTGGATGTCCACGATTTCCTGCATCGGGTTGGACGGCGACTCGAAGAAGACGGCGGTGGTCGGCTCGGAGAGAGCCTCACGCCACTGGTCAAGGTCCGGTCCGTCAACAAACACGGTCTCCACGCCCCAGCGCGGAAGGATCTCGTTGAGGATCACGAAGCAGGAGCCGAAGAGGGAACGGGCGGCAACCACGCGGTCACCGGCAGCCAGCAGGGCACCCAGTGCGGTGAACACGGCGGACATGCCGGACGCCGTCGCGAAGCAAGCCTCGGTACCTTCGAGGAGGCGCAGCCGCTCCTGGAAGGTGGCCACGGACGGGTTGCCGTAGCGGGAGTAGACGAAGCGTTCGTCCTCGCCGGTGAAGGCGCGTTCTGCCGCGGCGGCGGATTCGTAAACGAAGCCGGAGTTCAGGAAGACGGGTTCGGCCGTTTCCTGGAAGTTGGTACGGTCAAGTCCACCGCGAACGGCCTGGGTGTCGGGGCTCCAGCCGGCGGCGTCAGGATTGAAAGTCACTTACTCGGTCCCCAGATTCGTTGGCAGGCCACGGTTCTTCCAACCATTGACGGTGCGTTCGCCGTAACGGTCGGGTTCGCCCTCAAAGCCTTCAAGGACGTTGTAGGCGGTGAATCCTGCCTGCGTGGCGGCGATGGCGGCGGCGATGGAGCGCTGGCCGGAGCGGCAAATGAAGACGAGCTCCACGCCGTCGTCCTCGGGTGCCTGTTGTTGCAGGTCCTCGATGAAGCGGGAGTTCGGGATGCCGCCGGCGAGGTTCCACTGGATGAACAGGGGATCGTTCTCGGTGGCTTTCGTGTCGGGGATTCCGATGTGGGCCCATTCGCCCTCGGTGCGGACGTCCACCAGGATGGCGCCCTGTTCAAGCTTGGCCCACGCGTCCTGCGGGGTCAGGTCACCTGCGTAGCTCATGCGTGGCCCTCGAATGCTTCTTCGTCGTCGGTATCCAGTTCATCAACGGCGTTGGCGACTGCGGCATCGGCGCTGGCAATAGCGGCGGGCAGGACGACGGCCTGCGCGACGATCACGTCGGTTCCGTTGAACGTGGCGGCGGGGCTGCCGTGCAGTACGTACCCATCCGCCAGGGCGTTGGTGATCCGCTCACAAAAGTCGCGGGTATCCGGGCCTGTTATCAGGCGGTAAGAGAGTTTTTCTTCAGTGGGTTCAGGCATTGCTGGTGCTCCTCAGTCACGCTTGCAGTTCGAGTTGTCGATACGCCGAGTAGTCACCTGAGGCACCCCGCCGGAGAGAGGGTTGCCGACCAGCAAGTCAGGGCTTTGCGCTGGTTCTCATTACTCAAGAAAAACGTAGCATTCACGACGACGGCCCGCACGGCGGCCGTCGTCATGTTGCGTAACCGGACGGTACTGGAGTACGGGTCCAATTAAGACGTCCCGGGAGCATAATTGACGCAGTACGACCCCCTGTAACTTCGTATGAAATCAGGTCGCGGTGAACGGACAGAGCAGTTCTACACTCAAGCCCATGCTGCATTTTGGTTGGTTCGTGGGGCACGGTTTCGGGGTGCAGGGCTGGGGCACTCCGGGCTACAGCCTGGGGTACGACTGGAAGAAGCCCGCCCTGTACCAGGAGGCCGTGCGCGCGTTCGAGCTGTCCGGGCTGGACCTGTTCATCATCGAGGATTCCCTGACCGTCCCGGACACCTATGGCGGTACTGCCGAGGTTTCGCTGGCCCATGCTTCCTTTGCGCCGAAACACGATCCTTTGGCGTTGGTCCCGTACTTGCTTTCCGCCACGGAGCACCTGGGGATCGTTCCCACGGTCAGCGCTTCCTTCTACCCGCCCTTCACCGCGGCCCGGCTCCTCGCTACCCTGCAGCACTTCTCCGAGGGGCAGCTCGGATGGAATGTGGTCACCTCGGGCAGCGATCTCGCCGCGCAGAACTACGGCTTGGACCAGCAGATCGAACACGACCTCCGGTACGAAAAAGCGGAGGAATTCGTCGACGTCGTCAGGCGGCTTTGGCGTAGCTGGGAGGCCGACGCTGTACTTGAGGACGTTTCAGCCGGGGTGTTTGCGGACCATACCAAAGTGCATCCGATCAACCACGACGGCGACTTCTTCAAGGTCCGTGGGCCGTTGAACACGGCACCGTTGCCCGAGGAACCCGTGCTTGTCCAAGCGGGCGCCTCTCCGCGGGGCAAAGCGTTTGCCGGCGGTCACGCGGATGTGGCAATTGCGCTCGCCCGCGGCGTTGACGGTATGAAGGCCTACCGGGATTCAATCCGGGCCGAGGCGGCGAAAGCCGGGCGGAATCCCAACGACGTGAAGGTGCTTTTCGTGCTGAAGCCCACCGTGGTGGGTTCCACAGCCGAGGCCGAGGAGCTACGGGCGCAGCGACGGGAATTGACGCAGCGTGACATCGACAGCCAGCTCAACTCCATCTCCTACCTGTCCGTGATCGACTTCAAAAAGTTCGACCTCGATGCCCCGCTTCCGGAGTTGAGCACCAACAGCAACCAGGGCACGTTGGAGCACTTCGCCAAGGCTGCCCCTCCCGGGTCCACGCTGCGCGAAATCCTGCAGGCACGCAGCGGTGGTGCCGGGGATTCGATCATCGGCACGGTGGGAGAAATTGCGGATTATCTGGAGGAGACCGGCGCGGCGGTAGGGGGCGACGGCTTCCTGTTCTCCGGCTTCGTTGATCCGGTGACCGTGCACGGTGTGCTGGACAAGCTGACCCCGGAACTCCGCCGCCGCGGCCTGTTGAGGAAGAGTTACGGCAACGGCGGATTCCGCCAAAACCTGCTGGATTTCTAATGGGCATTTTCACCATCGGGACGGGCCCCGTTTCCGCGTTGGCTGTGGCGGAAGCGGCTGCGGATCCGACATTTCACGTGGAACTCAACCAAGAAGCGTTGAATTTGATCGGACGGGGAAGGGACATCGTGGAGGAGGCGGCCGCCTCCGGCCAACGGGTCTACGGTTTGAATACCCTTCTAGGGTCAGGCCGGGACACTGCTGTGGAGGAGAAGTCCCTCCTCGCCTACCAGGTGCAGGTCATCAGGTATCACAACAGCGGCGTAGGCCCGTATCTGGATCGTGCCGCAGCGCGCGCAGTGATCCTGGCCCGGCTTGTCGGGTTCAGCCGGGGCGGCTCCGGAGTGCGTGTCGGGACCGCAGGGTTCTACGCCGAACTGCTCAACCGCGGCGTCTACCCCGCCATCCCGCGCGAAGGGTCCGTGGGTTCCTCCGACCTGACCCAGCTGGCCGCCGTCGCTGCCGTAGCCCTGGGCGAGGGAGAAGCGTTCGACGCCTCCGGCATGCTGGTGCCCGGCGCCAAAGCCCTCGCGGACGCCGGCCTGCAAGCCCTGCAACCTGCTGCCGGAGAGGCCTTGGCCCTGGTGAGCGCCAATGCCTACTCCGTGGGCGCGGGAGCCCTCGCCTTGGTGCGCCTGCAGCACCTGGCCCGGCTCGCCGACGTCGCGCTTTCATTGTCCCTGGAGGCGATCGCAAGGTACGACGGCGGCGGAAACCTCAGTCCCTTTTCGCCGGCCATCCAAGCGGCCAAGGCGGTGGACGGCCAGCGGGACTCGGCCGCCGCTGTTCGACGGCTTCTCAGCGGTGGCTGGCTGGAGGATGTCCGCAGGGAAGCGTCGGTACAGGACGCGTTGTCCTTCCGGGCTGCACCGCAGACCCACGGGGCGTTCCGGTTCTTGGTGGCGCAGTTGCGTTCGGCCCTGGAAGTGGAGCTGAACGGCCGGGGAGACAACCCGTTGGTCGATGTGGAGTCGGGAACGATGGTGTCCGGCGGGAACTTCCAACCCATGCAGCTGGCGTTGTCCTTCGAAAGCCTGCGGTTGGGATTGGCGCACGTGGGGATCTCCAGCGAGCGGCGGATCGCCAAGCTGTATCCACCGCAGCGGGCCATCCGGGCGAGGCACCTGGCAGCGGCGTCCTCCGCGCCCGGTGCGGCGTCTGCCTTGATCCAGGAGGAGCTGCCCGGGCTGCTCTGGTATTCCGCGGCCGGACTGTTGGCCGAACTCAAATTCCTGGCGGCTCCGGCGACCCTCGGCGCGCCAACGCTCTCAGCCGACATCGAGGACCACTCGACGCTTGCTCCGCTGGCCTTGCAACAGCTGGAGAAGTCGATTGATGCCGCGGAGAAGCTCCTGGCCATCGAGTCCCTCACGGCTTCCTACCTCCTGCTGGAAGCCGAAGCTGCGCAGCCGCTCGGCAACGGGACCGGGCTGGTGGCGGGCCGGCTTGCTGATGTGTTGGCGGACCGGCCGTCGGCGCCGGACCTGGTGGAGCGCTCGCGGACGGTGCTGCGCGAAGCCGTGGATCAGCTTTTCACTGAAACAGAGGAGGCGACGCCATGAGCACGGCCACCCGTAAGCATGGGTTGCATGCACTGCCCGGGGGTCTTGATGGTCTCGACGCCTCGGTCCTGGAAAAGGTGGGGAACACTCCGCTGGTCAAGCTGGAGAATTTCAGCCGCGGGCTCGGCAGTGTCATCCACGTCAAGCTGGAGTCCGAGAACCCCGGTGGTTCCATCAAGGACCGCACGGCACTAAGTATGGTGCGGGCGGCCGAGCGCTCGGGGGAGCTGAGGCCGGGGGCCACCATTGTGGAGAGCACGTCCGGCAACACCGGGATAGGGCTGGCGCTGATCGGGCACCTCACGGGCCACCCGGTGGTGGTGGTCACGGGCGACACCATTTCCGAGGAAAAACTCGCTGCGCTGCACAACTATGGCGCGCGGGTGATCCTGACGGATTGGAACGCGCCGTCCGAGTCTCCGGAGAACGCGCGAGCCGTGGCCGCCCGGATTACCGCGGAAACACCCGGCGCCTGGCGGCCCATGCAGTTCGACAATCCGGCCAATCCTTTGGCACATTACGAGACCACGGGGCCGGAGATCTGGGAACAGACGGGTGGGCTGGTTACGCATTTCGTGGCCGGCATCGGTACGGGCGGGACCATCAGCGGCAACGGGCGGTACTTGAAGGAACAGGTGGCAGCCTCAAGGCCGGGCGGGCACGTTGAAGTGGTAGGTGCAGACCCCTACGGATCCGCGTACAGCGGGGGTCATCCCGGCGAAATCCTGGTGGACGGCGTCGGCAACTCCTGGCCGCAGTCAGAGTGGCCCAAGATCTTCGACCGCTCCATCGTTGACCGCTTCCTCCGGATCCCCAACGACGAGGTCTACAGCACGGTCCATCGGCTTCTTGACGAAGAAGGGCTTGCGCTGGGGCCGTCGTCCGGTCTCGCTGTCGCGGCAGCAGTGCGCGTGGCCCGCGCCGCGCCTCACGGTTCGGTGGTGGTGGCCATAGCGCCCGACGCCGGCACCAACTACCTGAGCAAGGCCTTCAATCCCGTATGGCTGGCCGAGAACGGCATCCGCCTGGCCGCCGACACCCCGGAGTGACCCTCCCTCACATCCCGCGTGCTTGGCTGTGACGCTTGCTCACTTAAGCTCTCCGAGCGCGGTGCGTTAAGCTCCAAACATGCCTGAACAGGAAACAAAACCGCGGCTGGCCGGTTATCTCGATAAGCAGCAACCGGACCTCTACGCGACGCTCAGCCACTATTCGCAGCAACTCGTTGACGAAGCTGACCGGCTGGGGATCCCGCGCCGGACCCTCGAACTGATCAATTACCTGTGTTCGCAGATCAACGGGTGCGCGTTCTGTTTGGATCTCCACCACCGTCGGGCACTGAAGTACGGCGAGACGGAGCAGCGCCTGTCATTGGTGGCTGTGTACAAGGAAGTGCAGTTGTTCGAACCCAGCGAGGTGGTCGCCATGGAGATCGCGGAGCAGATTACCCGCATGAGTACCTCCCGTCCCAGCCCGGAACTGTTTGCCGTGGCGCGTCAGCACTACAGTGACGAACAGATCAGTGTCCTCTGCATGGCGGCGATTGGAATCAACGCTTTCAACAGGCTGTCAATTCTGAGCGAGCACCCGGTGCGGGCAAACAAGAAGTAGACCCAAGGCCATCAGCCGCGGAGAGTGATTGTGCGCAGGCGGGGTGAGGTCCGCCGTCGACCTTCCACAACAGATCAGCCCCTGGGCAACCGAAAAAGTTGTCCAAGGGCTGATCTGCATCCCAACAGGGTCAGGAATCCGCGGCGCTAGGAGTTGACGGCCTTTTTGAGCGAGCGGCGGCGTCCGTACTTGAAGTAGAAGAACGCGTAGCAGGCACCCACGAAGGGCACTCCGAACAGGAGGGCCGCCACTTGGTTGGGATCGAACGCGATGCCGATCAACGACACAACGCACAAGGCGAATGCGAGGATCGGCACCAGCGGGAACAGCGGCGCTTTGTACGGCAGAGTGTTGACGTCGCCACCGTTCCTCACGAACGTCCTCCGGTAGATGAAGTGTGAAGCCACGATCGACATCCACACACCTACCGTCGCAAAGCCGGCCACGGAAACCAGCACCAGGTAAACGGTAGCCGGCGCAACGACGCTGCTGATCAGCGAGGCGAGACCGCCGAGCATGCTCACGCAGAGGGCAACCAGCGGGATGCCGCGCTTGGTGAGCTTCTTGAAGACCTGGGGCGCGTGGCCTTCGTCGGCCAGCGAGAACAGCATGCGGGCACAGGAGAAGAGTCCGCAGTTTCCGGCCGAAAGCAACGCCGTGATGATCACGAAGTTCATGATGTCCGCCGCGTACGGGATGCCGAGCATGGAGAAGACGGTGACGAACGGGCTCTCGTCCACGCTGACTTTTTCGTACGGGATGGTTGCCGCGATCACCGTGATGGCACCAACGAAGAAGATCATTAGGCGGATCACTGTGGTACGCATTGCCTTGGGGATGTTCGCGCCGGGGTTGGCGGTCTCACCAGCTGCAACACCGATCAGTTCGGAGCCGGAGAAGGCATAGAAGACGGCCAGGCACGTGACAAAGACTCCCGTGAAGCCGTTCGGGAAGAGCCCGTCAGGGGTGCTGAAGTTCTCGCCGAACGTGGGGTAGTCGCCCGTTGCAAGGGGGTGGAAACCGGTAAGCGCGGCGCCGCCCAGGATGATGAGGCCGACGACGGCGGCGACCTTGATGAGCGCGAACCAGAACTCCGATTCCCCAAAGACGCGCGATGAAATGGCGTTCAGGGTGAAGAGGACTGTTGCGAAAACGAAACACCAGATCCAGACATCCACGCCCGGGAACCACCGTTGCATGAGCAGCCCGGCCGCGGTGAATTCCGAACCAAGGGCCACAGCCCAGCAGAGCCAGTACAGCCACGCCGTGGCAAAGCCCGTGGCGGGTCCGATGGTGCGGGCGGCATAGATGTGGAATGCGCCCGAGACGGGGAACGCAACAGCGAGTTCCCCGAGGCAGGCCATCACGAGATACACCACGACAGCGCCGATCAGGAAGGCAAGCACCGCGCCCAGGGGGCCGGCGGTGGCGATGGTGTAGCCGGAACTGACGAAGAGGCCTGAACCGATGACACCGCCCATGGCGATCATGACCAGGTGCCGGGCCTCCATGGACCGGCGGAGTCCTGATGGTGAGGCGGCAGTTGCGGACTGCGCCTCGGTTGCCGATGCTTCGGCTTTTGTGGGGGAGCTGAGTCCCATATTCCCTCCGGGAAGTTAGCCAGCAAAGTCTGAAGTAGTGGCAGTCGGACGTGATCCAACTAACACGAGAACAAGATTCATCACATGACGAATGACCATTTCAAGGAGGATAAGAAATGCGATTGGACGCACAATTTGCTCATGGCTGAGGCCAAGAGTTCCTTATCATTGAGTCATGCGAGCAATTACTCTACTTGCGACCTGCTAGGTTCCAAGCGGAGCATCCTTGGCAGACGCCCCAGGGCGGACCTCTATTCGATACCCGCGAACAATTCGTTCAGCTCGGCTGTGAGCTGCTTTCGGATGGCGGGTGTGCCGACTTCCTTGCCGTTGATGTGGTTCACCGGAGCGATCAAGCGAATACTCGAGATGAGCCACACGGCGTCGGCGTCGAACAAGTCTTGCGGCTCCAGTGGACCGTAGCCAAGTTCCCAGCCGGCGGCCTTGGCTGCCGCGAACAGCGCACCCTGCGAGGTTCCCGGAAGGATGCCGCTGTCCAGCTGCGGTGTAATCAGGCGGCGAACAGTCCTGACGGAACCAGCGCCGTCGTCCACTTCTTCAAGGTGCGCCAGCAGCACGGTGGACGTCGGCCCTTCCAGGACGCGGCCGTCGGTCGAGGTGAAGATCGCGTCGTCGGCGCCTTGCTTATGCGCGTAGCGCAGTGCGGCCATGTTGACGGCATAGGAAAGTGTTTTGGCACCGAGCAACAGCCATGGTGCGCGCTCGCCGGCTTCGGTGTCGAAGCCGCGGTCCAGAAGCACGACGTCGATGCCCGTCTCGCGCTGCCGGCGACTGCCCGCAGGTGAGGGCGAAGCCTGTACCCAGCATGTGGGGCTCGCCGCACCTTCAACACCGCGGGTGACGATGAGTTTGACCACAACCTCGTCCTCCTCAGGCGTGGGCGCAGGGTGGGTGCTGCGGAATTCCGTGATGGCCGTTTCGATGGCCCGCCGCCAGGCGTCCTGATCGGGCAGCGTCAGGTCCAAAGCTGCTGCAGAACCGGCCAGCCTGTTCAGGTGTGCCTGGACTTTCCGGGGCCGGCCCTGGACAGCCAGGAGTGATTCGAACACGCCATCTCCGCGTGTAGCTCCCAGGTCCGTGGCCATGAGCTGCGGTTGGCTGGAATCGGCAATTCGGCCGTTTTCGAAGGCGGGGTCCAGGAAAACGAGGACCGTGGGGGCTGCTGAAGTCATGGTCCCAGCTTAGTGCGGGGCCACCGCTGATGACTTTGCCGGATAGGCTGTGGTCACTGTTGTCCATGAACCGTGGGGGTTTGTCAGGTGCTCTTTCCTTTTCCGTTTGGCCAGGAGTGGACCTGGTTGCTGGGTGCGTGGGCCATCGCGGAAGTCATCATGCGGATCGTCCTGCTGGGTATCATTCCCGGCAATCGCCGTCCCACGACGGCCATGGCATGGCTTTTGGCTGTGTTCCTCATCCCATCCGTGGGCTTCGTCCTGTTCCTGTTGTTTGGCAATTTCAAACTTTCCAAGCGCAGGCGGGAGCAGCAGGAAGAAGTCAACCGCCGCGTCCGTGCCGTGACCTCCGATCTTTCGGATCCGGTGAGCGTCTACTCCGGACCCGAGTGGGTGAAGTCGGCCGGGGAGCTTAACCACAGGCTGGGCTCGCTGCCCATGGTGGATGGCAACAAGGTGGAGCTGATCCCCGGCTACCACGAGTCCATTAAGGCCATGGCCGAGGCCGTCAGGGACGCCAAGAACTACATCAACGCCGAGTTCTACATCATGAGCAGTGACTCCGTGACTGATGAGCTCCTGACTGAGCTGGAGAAAGCGGCTGAGCGGGGCGTCACTGTGCGGCTCCTCTTCGACCACATTGGAACGTTGCGCGTCAAGGGCTACCGCCGCCTGATCCGCAGGCTCAAAGCGGGCAAGATCCAGTGGAAGCGCATGCTGCCCCTGCTGCCCATCCACGGCCAATGGCGGCGTCCGGACTTGAGGAACCACCGCAAAATCATGGTGATCGACGGACAGGTGGCATTCACCGGTTCGCAGAACCTCATTGAGCCGTCCTACAACAACCCCAAGCACCACAAGGTGGGACGCAAATGGGTTGAGCTCATGTCCAGGCTTGAAGGCCCGATCGTCCCCACCCTCAACGTGGTCTTCGCGACGGACTGGCTCAGCGAAACGGACGAGTCCCTGGAGGACCAGCTGCGCCTGCCGGCGTTGCCGTCCCCCGGCCAGGTCACCGCACAGGTTGTGCCCAGCGGCCCGGGGTTCGCGACAGAGAACAACCTGCGGCTCTTCAACACGTTGATCTACTCGGCGCAGCACCGGATTTCAATCTGCAGCCCGTACTTCGTCCCCGATGATTCCTTGCTGTACGCCATCACCACTGCCGCCCAGCGGGGGGTGGACGTGGAGTTGTTCGTCTCGGAGAAGGGCGACCAGTTCCTGGTGCACCACGCCCAGCGCTCCTACTACGAGGCACTGCTGAATGCAGGGGTGCGCATCTATCTCTACCGCGCGCCATACGTCCTCCACGCCAAGCATTTCACCATTGATGACGAGGTGGCGGTTCTTGGTTCCAGCAACATGGACATGCGCTCCTTCTCCCTCAATATGGAGGTCTCGGTGATGCTGCTGGGCTCCGAGACCGTGAACCTCATGCGGGCCGTGGAGTCCACGTACCGCGAGGTATCCCGTGAGCTTATGCTGGACGACTGGATGGACCGGCCCCCGTTGGCCAAGTATGTGGATAACGTGGCCAGATTGACGGCAACGCTCCAGTAGTCCTCACCGGGGATTCAGCCCGGGAATCCGGTGCCGAGGGTGGAGAGCACCCCGAAGGCCTTGGTCCGTATTTCCTCGTATTCGTCGTCGGCCACGGAGTCCGAGGTGATGGCGCCGCCCACGCCGAGCGTGAGGGTACGCCCCCTGCCGCCGTCGGGATTGGCCACCAAGGTGCGGATGACCACCGCGAGGTCGGTGGCGGCGTTCAGGGAGAAGTAGCCGATGGCGCCGGAGTAGATGCCGCGCGGCCCTGCTTCGAGTTGGTCGAGGATGTCCATGGTGCTGATCTTGGGCGCCCCGGTCATGGATCCTGCCGGGAACGCGGCGGCTACTGCTTCTGCCCGGGGAGCGCCTGGCCGCAGATGTGCATCCACCGTGCTCACCATCTGGTGGACGGTCGCGTAGCTTTCGATGGCGCACAGCCTGCTCACCGTCACCGAACCGGGGATGGCGAAGTGGCTAAGATCGTTGCGGAGCAGGTCCACGATCATGATGTTTTCGGCGCGGTCCTTCAGCGATGTCTCAAGGTCCTGCCGCAGGGCTGCGTCCGCGTCAGGGTCGGCAGACCGGCCCCTGGTGCCCTTGATCGGTTCGGCGCGCATGCCGCCGTCGGACAGGATCCGCAGGAACCGCTCAGGTGAGGTGCTGGCGACCTCCAGCTCCCCGAACCGCAGGTAACTGGCGAACGGGGCCGGGTTCCGGCGTCGCAGTGCAAGGTAGCTGGTCCACGCGTCGAAGTTTCCCGCGGGTGCTTCCAGTGTGGTGGTCAGGCAGATTTCGTAGGAGTTGCCCTCGCCGATTTGGTGCTGGGAGTCGGCGATTTTGCGTTTGTAGTCGGTGGCGGAATCGCGGCTGACGAACTCGGGGACGGTTGCCGTGGGGGCGGCATCCGCGCCTGGAGAAGCGGCACCGGAAGACCCGACGACGGCGGCCCGCGCCTCGCGCAGCCACTCGTCCGCGTCGGGGGCGTCCAGGGTCAGCAGCCATACTGTCTGTTCGCGGTGGTCCAGCACCACGGCCCGGCCCGCGAAGAGGAGTGCGGCGTCCGGGGTGTCGGAACGGACATCGTTGCCGCCGGTTTCGCGCTTGAGTTCGTAGCCCAGGTATCCCAGCCAGCCGAGCGTGAATTGGCCGTCGTATCCGCGGGGCGCGCGGACCGCCCGTCTGCCCCAGACCGAGTCCAGCCACCGGAAGAAGTGGCCGGATGTGGTCACAGAGGCTGACCCTGCCGTGACGGTGGTGACCCCGGAACGGTGCGATACCGTCTGGCCGAAAGTGCCGCCGTCGTCGGCCAGGATGCTGAAGCGGCTGCGGGCCGCGGCTTGGGAGCGGCCGGCCACTGCGGCCGCGTTGGACGAGTCGAGCCACACGGCGTTCCGCGACTGCCCGTAGAGGGTTTCGAAAAGGCGTGCGGCGTCCGGCGTCGCCTCCAGGCGCTCGGACCGCAACTGCAGCCCGCGCCGTGCGCTCAGTTCGGGGGAGAGGATGGCTGCCAGCGCCGGCAGGTACATGAGTGCCTGGAGAACGTGGTCCGGCGCGCTGCCGTTGGCGGGATTTTGGACGTGGATGTCGGCTTCGGCGATGACGGAGTCGTCCGAGAGCCACTCTTCTTCCTGCGCAGCCCAGGTGTCCCAGTAGGGTTCGTAGGTACTTCCGTCGCGCGTCAGGGCTCGACGACGGCGATCGTCACCCGGCGCTTCCACCCACACCACGGCGTCCAGCATGGGACGGGCGGCGTCGGCGGCGGATCCCACGCCCTCCACGATGACGATTTCCGCGGGCAGCGTGACGTTCAACCCGCCGTCGTAGTGCCGTTCCCAGTCCCAGCTGACCCATTCTGCGGCCGCTCCCTGGCTGAGCGGGGTGAGCACGGTGGCCACGTAACGCTCGATGCCGGTACGCAGGCCGTTCCACCCCGGATAGATGTCCTCGAGGTGGAAGAGCGAAACTTTATGGTGTTGCCGAAGCCGGGCCGCCAGCTCGACGGCCAGTGTGGTTTTGCCTGCGCCGGACCTGCCGTCAATAGCGATGATCACGGGTGCAGGGGTCATGTCATAGAGGTTACCTGCTGGTGCTCCTGGCCTGCTTCGGTGTCTCCGGAGGCGATGGCTGCTTTGACGTGTTCCACGATTCCCGGGATAGCCGATTTGATGAGCGTCCAGGTGTTGTCGAAGTCCGTGTGCCCGCCGTACCAGGGGTCCTCGATACCAAGGTCCAGGGAGCTGCGGTCGGCCACTTGGGGGTCGAAGCTCCGCAGCATGCGGACCTTTTCCAGTGAGGCGCGGTCAGGGGCGCCTTCCTGGAGCCAGCCGAAGTGGTCGACGTCCAGGGCCAGGATCAGGTCCCGCCCGGCGAACCATTCGTGCCGCCATTCCCGGGCCACGTGGTCCTCGGAGGCGATGTGCTGGGCTGTCAGGACGCGGGCGGCGCGTGGGTCGATGGGGTGGCCGACCTCGTAGCCCGTAGTGCCCGCTGAATCCACCACTACAAGCTTGCCGAGCCCTTCCGCAGTGAAGGCTTCGGCCAGCATGAGCGCTGCCATGGGCGAGCGGCAGATGTTTCCGGTGCAGACCGTGATGATGCGGTATGGGCTCGTCGTTGAGTACATGGAGCAAGCATGGTTGATGGCACCCCCTCTTGGCTAGGGGCAACTTCACAAGTGAGTCACTTTTGCTGTCAAAGCTGTCACAGGGGGAGGTTCTGCACCGCTTCGATCAGGCGGTGGCGGCTGCTGTGGCTTCGGCGGCCAGCGCTGCTGCGGCCAGGTGGACGGTGCGCACGACGGCGGCGCGTCGCCTTTGGATGCGGCCGGGGTCATTGCCGGCCATGAGTCCGTCCAAGGCCGGCAACACCGGTGCGGAATCGCAGAGGCTCACGATGGTGATGAGGAGGTCTCCCGCGTCTTCCCGGGAGATTCCGGGCAGGGCTGCGATGGTGCTGTTGACCTTCGATGCGCAGTTGGCCATGCGTTTAGGCAGGCCAACCACGTCGGACCCCCGTTCCAGGCCTTCCCAGAACAGCAAACGGGGGGCCGTTGCGTCTTCCTGGTGATGGTCGAAGAGCCGGCCCGCATAGTCCGCCATGGCTTCGGGGCCGTTGCCCTCGATGGGTACTTCGTCCATGAGGGAGCTGAGCGCCGCGACAATCACGGCGTCGAACAGCCCGTTCTTGTTCCCGAAGTACTGGTAGATCCGCTCTTTGTTGACGCCGGCCTCGGACGCGATCCTGTCGATGCGGGCGCCCGCCAGTCCACGTGTGCAGAACTCGGTGGTTGCCGCTTCCAGCAGCAGTGCCTTGGTTCGTTCCGTGTCCCATGCCATAGGGTCATATTAGCAGTTTCCAACTAAGTAGTTGTAATTGTTCCAAGGTCCGGCTATTGTGATCTCAAGTCAATTGCAACTATCTGGTTGGAGAATCTGATGACGACCGAAGTCGCCGCCGAAACAACTGCCCCCGTGGCCCCGGCCGCAGCCCGCCCACAGGGGCCCTCCGTTCACATGCGGGCGCTCATTACCTGGATCGCCATATTTCCGCTTGTATCTGTAGGAATGCTGCTGCTCGGCCCGATCATGGAGCCTTGGCATCCCGTTCTGCGCGCACTCGTGCTGACCGCATTCGTTGTCCCCACGGCCGTCTATCTCGTGGTGCCGCGCCTCATGGCCGGCCACGGAGCGCTGTCCCGCAAAGCCGTGGAGCGCGCAGCCCGCAAGTCCGCTTAACCCAAGGCAGCCCGCAAGTCCGCTTAACCCAAGGCAGCCCGTATGTCCTCTTAACCCAAAGAGGGGACAGTGCACGCTCCAATGAAGGCTCATGAGAGCGCGTGCTGTCCCCTGGTTGGGTGCCGTGCCGCTTAGGAGGCCCGAGCAGCCTCGACTTCTTCGCGGCTCGCATACGCGGCCTGCGTGCCCTTCTTCGTTGCGGCCAGGGCGGCGGCCACCGAGGCAAACGCAGCCGCGTCGGCCAGCGAATCACCTGCGGCCAGCCGGGCAGCAACAGCACCCGTGAACGCATCTCCGGCGCCCGTCGTGTCCACGGCGTCCACCCTGGTGGGGGAGATGCGCGTGATCTGGTCCTCCGCTCCACGGGCGAGCGAGTCCAAGACCACGGAGCCCTGCGCGCCCAGCGTCACGAGCACACGCTGCAGTCCGCGATCCGCGAACTGGGCCCGGACCGGCTCCCACGCCTCAGCTTCGGCGTTGGCATCGGGAATGTCAGCCTCCGAGCCAAGGAACATCGCGGCCTCGTGCGCATTCACTAGCAGAACGTCGCTCAGGCCGGCCAGAACCTCGGGCACCTCAGCGTACGGTGAGAGGTTCAGCAAGACTGTAGCTCCGGCGTCGTGCCCTGCCTGCGCGGCGGCCACCACGGTATCCATCCCCACTTCCAGGCACAGGCAGACGACGGCAGCGTCGGCGAAAGCAGCGGCCTCCACGTCCGCTGGCCGCAGCGTGCCGTTCGCTCCGGCGGAGATGATGATGCTGTTCTCGCCGCGCGCGTCGACGGAAATGACCGCGACGCCGGTAGCCGCATCGGAGCGTCGGACGCGGGACACGTCCACTCCGGCGCTGGCGGTCGAGTCCAGGAGCATGGTGCCGTTGGGGTCCTCGCCCACGGCGCCAATCAGGCTGACCTTGCCGCCGAGCTTGCTGGCAGCCACCGCCTGGTTGGCGCTCTTGCCCCCAGGGTTCACCGCGAACCCGTTGCCATGGACCGTCTCGCCTGGGTTGGGGAGGCGGTCGGTGTAGATGGTGAGGTCGGCGTTGAGGGAGCCGACGACGACGATCCCCGCCTTGGGCGCGTTGCTGCCGGTGCTCATGCGGCCACCTTCCCGGCGTCGGCCACTTCTGCGTCCACCGGCTTGGGGAGCAGCAGCGAAGCGGCAAACGCGGCGAAGGTGATCGCGAGGCCCACCACCACAACGGTCAGGTACGACGCCTTGGCGTCATTCAGGGAGGCCGTTGCGACGAGGACGGCGGGAAGGACCAGGAAGCTCAACCCGGCACCGAGGTTGAACGCGCCGGCGTTCATGCCGGGGAGGAAGCCGGGGTTGCCCTGCGGCGAAAGGACCACGCCAAGTCCGTTCAGCATGATGTTGACGGTGCCGGCGTACATGATGCCCAGCAGGGCCGTGCCCAGGATCATCATGGGCAGGTTGTTGAGGCCGAAGAACGCAATGATGGCCAGTGCCACGAGGCTGCCGACCAGGCCGATGCGCAGGACCTTGGTGTAGCCCAGAATCGGTGCGAGGCGGCCACTGATCGGGCCGAAGATCCAACCGAGCAGCGCGTACGGCGTCAGGATGATCAGCGACATCTCCGTGGGGCCGACGCCGAAGCCCGGATCGGCAGCTTGGACGTAGGCCGGGACGATGCCGTTGATGACCGCGAAGATACCGGTCATGGTGAGGGTGGTGGTCAGCAGTGGTGCCCACGTGGAGCGCTGGCGCAGGTGCACGGTTTCCACCATGGGCTGCTTGGCGCGCTTCTCGACAGTCCAGAACGCAAAGAAGGCGACGGCGGCAATCACCGTCAGGCTGATGGCCAGGGTCAACGTGCCGGAATCGAAGGCGGTGGCCAGTTTGGAGCCTTCGTTCAGTGCTGTCAGCAGTGCGCCCACGGCGATCACGATGAAGAAGACGCCCAGCCAGTCCATGGTGGTGCCGGCGGCGGGCTTGCTCTCGCCGGCCAGGACGGCGATAAGGACCGTGGCCACCACGGCGAGGGCCACCATGAGCCAGAAGATGCTGCGGAAGCCGAAGTTCTCAGCGAAGTAGCCTCCGACAAAAGAGTCGACGCCGGCCACGCCGCCGTTGACGGCCGTGATGAGGCCCATGAGCGTGCCGTACTTGCGCGGGTTGCTGACGGCGGAGCGAAGCATGATCAGGCACAGCGGGACGGTCGGTCCGCTGACGCCCTGGATGATGCGGCCCACGAAGAGCCACGTCACGTCAGGGGCCATCGCGGCGATGACGGATCCGACGGCCATGAGGAGCATCATGCCCACCAGGATCTTCTTGCGGCCAACGATGTCGCTCAGGCGCGGAAGGAAGAGCGAGAACAGGGCGGCAGCGGTGAAGAACCAGGTCTGGGACAGGCCGATGGTGGCTTGATCCGTGTTGAGTTCGTTGCCCATGGTGACCAGGGCAGGGCTGAGCATGGAGGCGTTGAGCTGGAAGGCCACGCAGGCTGCCAGCAGGGCAACCATGAGCGCGGTGACGTTGCCGCGGGCGGACTTTGTTTCGGTGAGCGTGGACATTAGTTGGACTCTCCTGCCAGGACCGTTTCGGCAATCACGGTGGCGTCAGCGCCGCCGTCGTGCGTTGGTTCGCCAATCCTCACGATCGCGTCGGTGACCAGGTCCCAGAACTTCTTGTGGTCGAGGTCAACTGCCACCGAGGTGTGGCAGTCCTCCGGCGCGGGCGCGCGGAAGTCGGCTACGGTCATGCCGAGGGTGAGCTTGCCCTGGAGTTCGATGTCCACGGGCACCTTGCGGGTGGTCATGACGCTGGGATCGATGACGTAGGCCACGGCGCACGGATCGTGGACCGGCGGGAAGTCGAAGCCCTGGGCGTCCTTGTAGGTCTTCTTGAAGAATTCCATGAGTTCCAGGACGAACTTGGCCGGCTTGGTGCCGATGGCCGCGATGTTGTTGACCACCTCGTCCGTGGCCAGCGCCTGGTGCGTGAGGTCGAGGCCGACCATCACCACGGGCCACTTTTCATTGAAGACGATGTGTGCGGCCTCGGGGTCGATGATGATGTTGAACTCGGCCACCGCGCTCCAGTTGCCCACGTGGTAGCCGCCGCCCATGAGCACGACTTCCTTCACGCGCTCCACGATGCGCGGTTCCTTGCGCGCGGCCATCGCGATGTTGGTGAGTCCGGCGGTGGGAACCAGGGTGACGGTGCCCGGCTCGTGCGCCATGACGGTTTCAATGATGAGGTCGACGGCGTGGCGCGGGTCGAGCTCGATGGCGGACTCGGGCTGCTCCGGGCCGTCCATGCCGGAGTCGCCGTGGATGCTGGGAGCCGTTTCGATGGTGCGGACCAAGGGGCGGTCGCAGCCGGCGGCGAACGGAACTCCGGTGATGCCTGCGATGGTGGCTACCGAGAGGGCGTTGCGGGTGACTTTCTCAAGGGTCTGGTTGCCCACCACAGTGGTCACAGCGAGCAATTCGATGTCCGGGTTGCCGTGCGCCAGCAGCATTGCCACTGCGTCGTCATGGCCGGGGTCGCAGTCAAGAATGATCTTCTTGCGTGTGTTGGGGTCCACGTTTGTCTCCACGTCATTGGGGCCTGCCGGGAACTTGCCCGGGCAGGGCGATAAGCATTCAGGGCGATTCTGGCATCCGACCGGCCAGAACGTCAAACGCTTAACGTAGAGTGCGTCAAGCGCTTGATGCCTTGGCGCAGGTCAGAGCAGCGGAACAACGCTACGATCGATGCATGGAATCCCTGGATCGGCGCAGCAGCCGTGCTCATCGCACGCCCAGGGTGACGGCTGCCATGGTGGCCGCCCGGGCCGGTGTTTCCACAGCCACGGTCTCCCTGGTGGCCAACGGCAAAACCCAAGGCCGGGTATCCGACGACAACATCTCCCGCGTCCGCACTGCGATCGCCGAACTGGGCTACGTGGTGGACAGTATCGGCAGCTCGCTGGCCCGCGGAGTCAGCTCCATCGTCATCCTGGTCACCCCTGACGTGTCCAACCCGTTCTTCGCCAACGTCATCGCCGGGGTGCGGGAATCCTTGGGTGCGGAGTACCAGCTGCTCCTCTCAGTGACCGACGCCGGCGAATCGCCGCAGGCTTCCGACGTGCGTAAGTTGTTGGCCCTCCGCCCGGCGGGGTTGCTGGTGGGTGCTCCGAGCGCTGAGTTCCTGGAAGACCTTTCCGCAGCCGGTCCACTGGTGCTGCTGGACGCTCCCGGGCTGGAGTCGTACGCGCCGTCCGTGAACCTCGACGTCGCCCAAGGAGCCCGCGAGTTGGCCCGGCACCTGGCTGCATCCGGACACACCCGTGCCGCCTACGTCGACGGCATCACCGGAACCGCGACGTTCCAGCTGCGCCGTGAAGCCTTCCTGGAAGAAGCCGCTGCCTGCGGGCTGGTGGTCGACGCCGGGCATGTCATCAGTACAGCGATCGACGTCGGTGCTGCCGCCGCTGCTTTCGCCGACGCCTGGCCCGCGTGGGAGCGCGAGGGGGTGACCGCCGTCGTCTGCGGTACGGATACGCACGCCTACGGCGTACTGCAGGAAGCGCGGGTGGAGGGCGTCGCCATTCCGCAGGAGTTGGCTGTTGCGGGCTTCGATGACCTTCCATACTCGGCCACCAGCAATCCCAGCCTCACCACTGTGCACCTGCCCGCGAGACCGCTGGGCCGCAGAGCTGGGGAGCAGCTCCGCGGGCTGATGGAGGGTGTGGCTCTCAAGGAGCCGCATGTGACGCTGGAGAGCTCCCTGGTGGTGCGCGGTTCTACGGCTTGGAACCGGTCTACATAGCTCCGGCCGGCTATCGCTTCAACGGGCGGAGCTGTTCCTCTGTGACAGGCAGCGAAACTGTGAAGTAGATCTGCGGAGCGGTCATGTCGCCCCAGTCGTCCTTCTTCACCCGAACTGCGGAGGGCGTGACCTCCGCGATCCGCACGCGCAGCCAGCCGCCGTCGTCGAGCCGTAATTCATGGGGGTCGGCCAGGTACCGCAGGCCGAGGTCATTGAGCGTTTCCTCGGCGGTGAACCAATCCACAACGTCCGTGCGCGGGCGTCCCAGCATGTCGATGGCGACGAATCCCTCATCCACGGGCTTCATCCACCCCACATGCTCGCCGTCATCCGCACGCCGGTGCTCGATCCAGTCAGCTTCCATGCCTCCGACCGTAGCATTCGGCCATGACGTACCGGGGTTAGTGAATGACCGCCAGCAGGATGCCGACCAGCACAAACAGGCAACCGAACACGCGGTTGAGGACCTTTTGGCCCTTCTGGTCATGGGTAAAGCGTTGGAATGAACGTGCTGCCAAAGCGAAGAAGAACCACATGACAATGATGTCGATGGCGAGGACTGTTGCGGTCAGCACTACATATTGCTGTACCAGGGGCTGATCCGGCCTGATGAACTGCGGCATGAAGGCCAGGAAGAACACGATTGCCTTCGGGTTCAGCAGGTTGACCCAGACACCCCGCTGGAACATGGACAGCGCGGGCTCGTTCTTCTTGTCATCGACCTGCTCTTTGTCCAAGTCAGGCTTGCGCAGGAATTGGCGGATGCCAAGGTAGACCAGGTACGCGGCGCCAGCGTATCGGATGACGTTGAAGATGACCGGCGAATTGGAAACCAGGACACCCACACCGAGAGCGACGATCAGGATGTGGATGATCAACGCCACCTGTTGGCCGAGGATGCCCCAGATGGAGCGTCGGAAGCCTGAGTTCAGCGAGTTGCTCATGGTGAAGATCGCGCCGGCGCCGGGAGTGAAACTGATGAGGGTGCCGGCGCCTACCAGGGCCAGCCAAAGTGAAAACTGCACCATCTCAGCTTATGCGGGGGCGGCGGGTGGCCGGGACGCGTACCGCCACGACCACCTTTGCCGGACTTGTGACAGTGGCCGCCAACCTGGGGCTGGCGGCCACTGCCCCCGCTTAGGGGATGTTGTGCCAGAACCAGCGGGCAACATCAACGGCTAGCCGGATGATGTTGACCACGAGGTTCCAGGCGCCCCATGATTCCTCGCGTTTCCGTTTGGACTTCATACCGGGCACCTCCTCCCGAGGGAACAGGACGCGGCCACACCATGGGAGCTACAAGCGTTGCGCCCATGGTGTCGGGGCCATAGACTCAAGAGGTGATGTTTGAGGTTCTAAGGCCCTCCAACCGCACCAAATGAGCGCACCGCGCCGAACAGGGACCCGATTGCCGTCGGGTCCATTGTTCTTTAACGGCACCACAGGACTTCTTCCTGGTCCTCCAACCCTAAGGGAACGGAGGCTTCTTTCCCCCGAGGGGTTTTAAGCTGTGGATCGCTTCCCTGCTGCTTCGTTGAGAAGGCTCAGGCCGGGTGCCCGGGACGCGTTGCTTCCTGACCTTGTTTAGCCGCTGCAGCCACGGAATGCACCCGGAATAGGTTGATTTAGCGCTGTGATGAGTTGAAAGAGGGTCGTGAAGGTACAGCCAAGGCCCCCGGCAATGAGGCAGACTGATCCCGTGAGCGGAACTCCCTGGGTGCTGCACGTTGATCTCGACCAGTTCATAGCGGCGGTCGAGGTACTGAGGCGGCCCGAGCTGGCCGGTAAGCCGATCATTGTCGGCGGCCGCGGAGACCCCACCGAACGGGCAGTCGTTTCGACGGCGTCCTACGAGGCCAGGGCGTTCGGCGTGGGCTCGGGCATGCCGCTGCGCATCGCAGCGCGGAAAGTGCCGGACGCCATCATCCTGCCGGTCGACCAGGAAGCCTATCTGGCGGCCTCGGAAACCGTGATGGCCACCCTGCGTGAGCAACCCGGCGCAACGGTGCAAGTGCTGGGCTGGGACGAAGCCTTTGTCGGAGTGGAAACCGAGGACCCGGTAGCTTACGCACAGCAGATCCAGGAAGCCGTGCTCGAAACCACCCGGCTCCATTGCAGCGTGGGTATCGGTGACACGCTGGTCCGCGCCAAGAACGCAACTGATTTCGGCAAACCCGCCGGCATCTTCCACCTGACGAAGGACAACTGGCTGGAGGTCATGGGGGACAGGCCAACCATTGAGCTGTGGGGCGTCGGGCCGAAGATTTCCAAGCGGCTGGCCACCCACGGGATCACCACAGTCAACGACCTCGCTGCCGCTGATCCCCAGGACCTGGTCCCGGAATTCGGCCCGAAAATGGGCCCGTGGTACGCGCAACTGGGCCGTGGCGAGGGTGCCGCGGAAGTGGACGACACCCCTTGGGTTGCCCGGGCCCACGGCCGCGAAACCACGTTCCAACAGGACCTGACGGAACCTGGCCAGATCGAGGACGCCCTCAAGGAGCTGACGGCCCGGGTCCTGGAAGACGTCGCCGCCGAAGGTCGCCCCGTGGTTGGGCTGACGCTCAAGGTCAGGTACAAGCCGTTCTTCACCAAGACCTATGCCAGGAAAATTCCCGAGACCTACGACCGCGACGAAGTCCTGGCCCAGGCCCTCGGCCTCACCGCCAAGATCGAGCCCGATCGCCCCATCCGATTACTCGGATTGCGGGCAGAAATGGCCATGCCCGAGGAAGCCCGGAAGGGCCACACGCCAACGCGCAGCGGTTGGTAACGCCCGACGCCGGCCTGCCGCCTATCGGCGCGGACCTGACAGCTAAGATTCAATAAATAGTTTCACAATTCGCGTCACGAATTGATGGTTCACGTTCTAAGTGCATCTCCATGTTTGTCCAGCATGTCTTGGGCTTCGAAAATTGCCGGTGACTATAGTTGATCGCTTTGCGCTTCAGTATTATTCTCTAACCGGGGGTCCCGTAATGGGGATGGAGAGAAATGCAAATTGCATCATCAAGAATGAATATTGCCGTTGATACCGTCAGTGGTCGAGTTTTGGATAAGGACGCAAACGCCAGGTGTGGCGGCCGCTCCGTCACCATTTACCTGCTGTCCTCGGATGTGGATGCAACGCCCGTCAAATTTACTTTTTCCAATTTGCTCTTTGCTTTGAAGCAGTCGTTCACATGAAAAAACCAAAACTCGCAGCAGTGGTGATGCCCATCGGCTCAGTGTTGGTGGTACTGGTGATCGGCTACCTCGCTCTTCAAACGGAGGGCATGCTTAGTGGGTACTTGTTCGATCTCTCCGGCACCCCGGCCACCTCAATTGCCAAACGCTTTCCGTGGGAGCTTCAGGTCGCCACCGTGCTGGCGTGCTTCGCTGCCTCGGTTGCCTATCGAAGACTTGCAGTCGACAGGCGTCTAAAGATGCTCGTGTTTGGCACCTTGGTATTGGCGTCGGTTCTGTCTCTGCTGTTTTATGAAACCGTTCACACGACAAGGACGAGTCTCTTGGCCATGGCATTTGTTGATGGGGGCATTTCCCCACTGATATTGGGGTTTATCGCGGTCATCGCAGCGGACACGATTCACAGCAAGCGACGCCGGCCTGCCGCCTACCAGCGCGGGTGAATCGCTTCGCGGAAGTAACGGTCGTAGATATCCCGAACCCCATCGCCGAGACCCGCACCGACAACCTTCATCTCTCCGGCTTCCGCGTTGGCAGCAGCCTGCTGGGCGGAGCGTGCCCCCGGAATCACTGACGTGACGCCGTCCTGGGCTACGACCCAGGCGAGGGCGGCTTGGGGGGTGGTGACGCCGTCGGGAACCAGTGCGCTGAACTCCTGCGCGGCCTTGACGCCGGTGGCGAAATCGACGCCGGAGAACGTTTCGCCGACATCGAACGAGGACCCGTCCCGGTTGTAGTTCCGGTGGTCATTGGCGGGGAACTCCGTTTCGGGCGTGTACTTTCCGGAGAGCAGGCCGGAGGCGAGCGGTACGCGGGCGATGATGCCGACGCCGGCTTCCTTGGCTGCGGGCAGGACCTCGTCGAGGGGCTTCAGACGGAACGCGTTGAGGATAATCTGCACGGAGGCAGTGTTTCCGCGTTTGATGGCTTCGAGGGCCTCGTCCGTCCGCTCCACGCTGACGCCGTAGTTGCGGATGGCACCCTCACTGACCAAGGTATCCAGGGCGTCGTACACTTCATCGTTGCTGTAAACAGAGGTGGGCGGGCAGTGCAGCTGGACGAGGTCCAGGGTGTCCTGTTGCAGGTTGTGGCGCGAACGGTCGGTCCATTCGCGGAAGTTCTTGAGGGTGTAGTTTTCGGGGACCTGATCCACCCTGCGCCCCATTTTGGTGGCTACGGTGACATCCAGTTCCGGGTGGGCACTGAGGAAGCGTCCAATGAACTGCTCGCTGCGCCCATCGCCGTAGACGTCCGCCGTGTCGAAGAACGTGACGCCATGCTCCACTGAGGCTTCCAGCACGGCAAAGGCGTCCGCTTCAGTGACGGAACCCCAGTCGGCTCCGAGTTGCCATGTCCCCAGCCCGACGGTTGAAACGGATCGGCCGGTCCTGCCAAGTATGCGCTGTTCCATGGTTCCGACTATATGGGGTCAGGGCCCGGTGGAGTCCAGCTTTGCGGCTTTGCCCAGCAGGTATCGCCGCTCCTGGAGGCTGCGGGTTTTCCTTGCTGCGTCCAGAAACGCTGCGCGGGCCTCGGGAAAGGAGCCAGCCATCTCGTGCAGATGGGCCCTGACCGCGTGCAGGCGGTGTGACCGACCGAGTGCATCATCCAAGCCGGCGAGCAACTCCAAACCGGCGGCCGGCCCGTTCACCATCGCCATCGCTACCGCACGGTTCAGCGTCACGACGGGGCTGGGAGCCAAGGCCTCCAGCACCGTGTAGAGGGCCAGGATCTGAGGCCAGTCGGTTTGGTCATGGGAGGACGCTTCGGAGTGCACAGCAGCAATCGCCGCCTGCAGTTGGTACGGCCCGGCGGCGCGCCGTCCCAGCACTGAAGACAACAACGCAATGCCCTCATCGATCTGCCCGCGGTTCCACAGGCTCCGGTCCTGCTCAGCCAGCGGAACCGGTGTTCCATCGGCCATGGCACGTGCCGGGCGACGGGAATCGGTCAGCAGCATAAGCGCCAGCAGCCCGGTCGCCTCAGGCTCCGACGGCACAGCGGCCACCAGCAACCGGGTCAGCCGGATGGCTTCCGTGGTGAGGTCCTCGCGCTGCAGCGACGAACCCGAACTCGCTGCGTAGCCTTCGTTGAAGATCAAGTACAGGACGTGAAGTACGACGCCGAGCCTCACCTTCCGCTCGGCAGGCGGCGGCATGCTGAACGTCGCTCCCGCCTTTTGGATCCCCTGTTTCGCACGGCTGATGCGTTGTCCCATGGTCGCTTCGGGGACCAGGAAAGCCGAGGCGATTTCCGCCGTCGTGAGTCCTCCAACTGCCCGCAAGGTAAGGGCGAGTTGCGACGGTGCCGACAAGGCGGGGTGGCAGCAAAGGAACATGAGGGTAAGGGTGTCGTCTGCTTCCGGAGCTGACTGGTAGGAGTGATCGGCGTCCATGGCCGACACACGTTCTTCGCGGGCACGCCGGGCGCTTTCGCTCCGCCACATATCCACAAGCCTTCGGTTTGCGACGGCCGTCAGCCAGGCCTTCGGATCACGTGGCATGTCATGGGGCCACTGAAGTGCGGCCTCCAGCAGGGCTTCCTGGACGGCGTCTTCGCATGCATCGAACTGGCCGTTCTTGCGTGCCAGCACGCCGAGGACCTGCGGCGCGAGGGTGCGCAGCAGGTCCTCGATGTGCATGCCCCGGTCAGAGTCCAGCTAGACCTCCGGTGGTCCGTCCGGGATGGCACGAAGCTCCACGACCTGCGCGTATTTCACAATGCTTGAGCAGATCTCCACGGCGCGTTCCTCACTGGCAACATCCACCACCCAGTAGCCCACCAAGGACTCCTTGGCCTCGGCGTAGGGTCCGTCGGTGGTGATCACGCCATCCGGGGTTTGTTTGACGAGCTTGGCCGTGCTGCCGTCGGCCAAGCCGGCGTTGAAGACGAGTTCGCCGGATTCGGTCAGGTCCTTGTCGATCTGGATCATGAAGCCGATCATTTCCCGGATCCATTCCGGATCGGCGGTCTCCATCATGCCCTCGGCCGATCCGAACATCATGATCATGTATTTCATCTCAAACTCCTTTGACGTGGCGCCCTGTGTGGGCGCTTCACCCATGGGTCGGAACAGCGGCGGACTTTTCTACATGGGTCCCAAAACTTTCTAGGCCCGGGCGATGACCTCTCCGTTGGGAATGAGGAAAAAGCCGTCTTCGGTAGCGCCCCAGCGGTGCCATCCGGCTGCGATCCGGGCGAGGTCGGCCTCGTTTGCGAAGCCGTACTCCAAGGCCTGCTCGGCGAAAGCGGAGTGCAGTACCCGTTCACTCCACACCCGGGATTGCCAGGCGCGCTGTTGGGCCGTGGCGTAGAGCCAGTTGCTGCTGGTGGGCGCCACCTGTGTGAAACCTGCCTGCTGCGCCCACGAGACCAGGCGTCGGCCGGCGTCGGGTTCTGCTCCGTTGCGGCGCGCGATCTTCTGGTAGAGCTCCATCCAGTGATCAAGTTCAGGGACTTCCGGGTACCAGCTCATGCCATGGAAATCGGCGTCCCGCACGGCAACGATAGCGCCGGGCTTGGCCACCCGGCGCATCTCGCGCAGCGCGGCGACAGGGTCGGTGAGGTGCTGGAGGACCTGGTGGGCGTGGACGAGGTCGAACGATTCGTCTTCGAAGTCGAGATCGTAGATGTTGCCCGTCTGGAAGGTCACGTTGTCCACGCCGCGCTCGGCGGCGAGTGCGGTTGCCTGAGCCACAATATCGGCAGACCGGTCCAGGCCTATTACTTGCCCGGGCGCAACCAGCCCCGCGAAATCGCACGTTATGCTGCCAGGTCCGCAGCCGACGTCGAGGACCGATATCCCGGTGGTGAGATGCGGGATGACAAACGCGGCCGAATTTTCGACCGTCCGTGAGGCGTGGGCCCGGACAACCGACTCGTGGTGTCCGTGGGTATAGACATCTTCAGGCTGCTGCGCGTTCATAGGGAAACGCTACAACCACGCATGCCGGTTTTGGTGGAACGGCCTGAACTGCCGCTACTTTGGTTCCGGGTGCGTTGCCTGTTGGCGGGCTTCGACGGTTGCCTCCACCATGTCGGTCATGAAGCGCTGGACCAGCTCCAGTTCTTCGGTGCTGTACGCGGCCATCGCCTTGCCCATCCGGATGGCGAGCGGCATGAACATTGCGCTGCCGTCGCGGTACGCCTTGGGTGTCATGTGGAGCTGGACCTGACGGCGGTCTGTTCCCAGGCGTTCACGGACAACGTGCCCGGAGGCGTGCAGGCGATCGATTAAAGCGGTGGTGGCGGGGGAGCTGAGCCGGAGTTCGGCACGGAGCACGCCGGGCGTGACCATCTTGCCGGCCGCGGAGTGGCGCATGATGACGGCCAGCGCATTCATGTCGGTCCGGTGCATGTCGTTCTGCCCGCCGGCTGCGTCCACGTAATGGTTGGCCTCCAGGGTGAAGTCCTGGAGGATCCGCACGAGTTCCTGGGGCGCCGCGGTTTGGGAATCCGCTCCTGGGCGTGCGTCGGGGCGCGGGACTGATGAGTCCGACATGTCCGCCCTCCTGCCAGCGTCGTCTCGTGTTTGCTGCCTTCCGGATATTACTCCTCGCAGTCCCCGAATCCGGCATTCCTTTCCTTGAGGCCTTGGAATAGTTCCATCATAGAGATAATCTATGGTGGAATAAAGACCCGCACGGCATCCCCACAGAAGAAGGACTCATGAACCCGAAGAAAGTACCGTTCTGGCTACGCTGGCTGGTGCCCGTGGTGCTGGTCATCACCTGGCTGGGCATTGCAGGAGTCGGCGGCCCTACCTTCGGGCGTTTGGACGAGGTCTCATCGAACGACCAGGCTTCCTTCCTCCCGGCAGGGGCCGAAGCTACCGAAGCCGGCGACTGGCAGGCCAAGTTCCGCGACTCCGAAGAGATCCCCGCGGTGGTCATCCTCGAAAACGATGCAGCGTTCACCCCGGCCCAACTGGGCGAAGCAGCCAAACTGAAAACCGACATCGAGGCACTCAAGCTGGGGAGCGCCGTCGTCGGGCCTATTCCGTCTGAAGACGGAAAAGCCGTCCAGTACATCGTTCCGATCGCTTCCACCGATGAAATACGGGACGTGGTCAAAGAACTGCGCGACGTCGTGCAGCCGGGCGCCCCGGACGGAATGAAGGCCTTCGTCACAGGCCCTGCCGGATTGACCGCCGACCTGATCAACGCATTCGGCGGCATTGACGGCATCCTGCTGTTGGTCGCCTTGGGCGCCGTGTTCGTGATCCTGCTTCTGGTCTACCGCTCGGTGGTGCTCCCGCTGGCAGTACTCTTCACCTCGGTGTTCGCCTTGTGCGCCGCAATACTGCTGGTCTTCGCCATGGCCAAGATGGGCTGGATCCAGCTCAACGGGCAAAGCCAGGGCATCCTGTCCATCCTGGTGATCGGCGCGGCCACCGACTACGCGCTGCTGTTCGTGGCCCGCTTCCGTGAGGCCCTGACCCACACCAGCAACCGGACGCAGGCAGTCCTGACAGCTTGGAAGGCGTCCTTCGAGCCGATCCTCGCATCGGGTGCCACAGTGATCATCGCCCTGCTCTGCCTGCTCTTCTCAGACCTGAATTCCAACAAAGCACTCGGTCCCGTGGCGGCGGCAGGCATTCTCTGCTCATTGTTCGCCGCGCTCACGCTCCTGCCCGCCTTGATGGCGCTGTTGGGCCGCGCCGCCTTCTGGCCCTTCCGCCCCAAGCTCCTGCCCGACGACGAACGCGAACCTGAGATTGTCACCGGACTTGAGGGGCAAAAGGGTCTGTGGCGCGCCACGGGCCGTCTGGTTTCACGACGTCCCCGCGTTGTCTGGGTGGCGTCGGTGTTGCTGCTCCTGGTCGCTGCCACAGGTGTGTTGCAGCTGAAGGCAAACGGTGTGCCGCAGACGGACGTCATTTTGGCCAAGTCCGACGCCGTCGACGGCCAGGAAGCTTTGGCGCGCCATTTCGACGCCGGCAGCGGCAGCCCCGCCGTCGTCGTCGCCTCGCAAAGTTCCGCGCAGCAGGTCCTGGACAAGGTCAAAGCAGCCAACGGAGTTGGTGACGCCTACCTTTTGGCCGAAGGAAACGTCCCCATTACCGGAGCGCCGGGAATTCCTTCCGATCCCGCCGTCCGCGACGGCCGGGTCCTCATCAACGCCACCCTGGACTCAGCGGCGGACTCCATCGAAGCCGAAAACGCCGTGAAGGAATTGCGGTCATCAGTACGCGAGGTTGACTCCGGGGCATTGGTGGGCGGGGTGACAGCCACAGCGCTGGACACCAACACCACTGCCCAGCGCGACCTCGTGGTCATCATTCCGATCGTCCTGGTGGTCATCCTCTTCATCCTGATGCTCCTCCTGCGCTCCGTGGTAGCACCTGTGCTGCTGGTGCTCTCCGTAGTGCTTTCCTACGGTGCCGCGATGGGTGTCTCGGCATGGGTGTTCAACGGGTTCTTCGGATTCTCCGGAGCCGATGCCACCGTGCCGCTGTTCGGCTTCGTGTTCCTTGTTGCCTTGGGTGTGGACTACAACATCTTCCTGATGAGCCGGGTCCGCGAAGAGTCGCTGAAGCACGGAACCCGCCCAGGCATCCTCCGCGGCTTGGGCGTTACTGGCGGGGTCATCACTTCCGCCGGTGTGGTTCTGGCAGCTACGTTCGCGGCATTGGGCGTCATCCCCATCATGTTCCTGGTGCAGCTGGCATTCATCGTGGCCTTCGGCGTGCTGCTGGATACTGTGCTGGTCCGCTCGCTGCTGGTCCCCGCGCTCGCCTATGACATCGGCAGCAGGATCTGGTGGCCGGGCAAGCTGGCCCGTGAATCTTCGGCACCTTCGGCCGGGACCCGTGAAGAGGAAGAAGCGCCGGTGGGGAGGTAGTTACACCTGCCGCGACCGGCGCTCAATCAGAATGGTGTCGCGCCACTGACCGGCGCGGGGACCTCCAGGCATGCGGGCGATGCGCTCCCGGCGTCCGACAACGACGAAGCCTTCGGCTGTGTGGAGCCGAAGGCTGGCTTCGTTCTCGGGGAACACGCTGGCTTGGATGGTCCAGATGCCGGCACTCTCCGTGGAGACGATCAGTGCCCGGAGGAGGTTCTTCCCAATGCCCAAGCCCCTGGCTTCCCGGGCAACGTAGATGGAATGCTCCACGACGCCGGCGTAAGCGGCCCGGGACGACACCGCCGAAACCGCGGCCCAGCCCAGCACCACGCCGTCCACATCAGCAACCAGCCGGTGTTCCTTCAAACGCGAAGCATCGAATTGCTCCCATTCCGGAGCGTTGGCTTCGAAGGTTGCGTGCCCGGACTCGATTCCGGCTGTGAAGATCTCCCTCACTCCAGGCCAATCCTGTCCCGTCATCGGACGTATAACTAGCCGTGCGCCGTCGCTGGAGTGTGCGCCGGCGGTGACCGGGAAAGTCACAGGCTTTCCAGGAGGCTGCTGGTCCGTTCCATTGCGCCGGGGACCATGGAGTAATAAGCCCAGGTGCCGCGCTTCTCGCGGTGGAGGAGGCCCGCATCCACGAGGATTCTAAGGTGGTGGGACACTGTGGGCTGGCCGAGGCTCAGGGGCCCGGTGAGGTCGCAAACGCAGGCTTCGCCTCCTTCCGAACCCTTGACGATGGACAAAAGGCGCAGGCGGTTGGGGTCCGCAAGGGCTTTGAATACCGATGCCCGGAGTTGAGCCTCGTATTCGTCGATGGACGACGGCCCCGACGGCTCGCAGCACTCTTCCGCTTCTACTTGTGTCAACTCAAGAACAGGCCCGGACTTCATACACCCATGGTGCCATACATTGACAAGCATCGATATAGCCGGACATACTCAATATCGAAGTTCATCAATGTTCTGCCCCGTCGATAGCGGGCATCGAGATCAGGAGCCACGTGAGCACCCCGACGAAAACCGCAGCCCGTGAGGTGAACCAGGGCGCCGCCGTCGTGGGAAAGCTTTCGGCCGTTGACCGTTTCCTCCCCCTCTGGATAATCGCCGCCATGGTCCTGGGTTTGCTTCTGGGCGGTCTCATTCCGGGGCTGAATACTGCCCTGGAGGGCGTGAAGATCGGCGAAGTCTCGTTGCCTATCGCCCTGGGCCTGCTGGTGATGATGTACCCGGTTCTCGCCAAAGTCCGCTACGACCAGGCACACCGGGTGCTGGCCGACCGCAAGTTGATGGTCACTTCGCTGGTGATCAACTGGGTTCTGGCCCCTGCCTTCATGTTTGCGCTGGCGTGGTTGTTCATCCCCGATCTGCCGGAATACCGGACGGGCTTGATCATTGTGGGTTTGGCACGCTGCATCGCCATGGTGATGATCTGGAACGACCTCGCGTGCGGAGACCGTGAATCCGCGGCCGTTCTTGTCTTCATCAACTCAGTCTTCCAAGTGGTCGCATTCGGGGGCCTTGGCTGGTTCTACCTCCAGTGGCTGCCCTCCCTTCTTGGTCTTCCCACCACCGCTGCCGATTTCTCCTTCTGGGCCATCACGCTCTCAGTTCTCGTCTTCCTTGGTATCCCGCTGCTCGCCGGCTTCCTCACCCGGGTCATTGGCGAGAAGGCCAAAGGACGCATCTGGTACGAGGACGTCCTCTTGCCCAGGATTGGTCCGTGGGCGCTCTACGGCCTCCTTTTCACCATCACACTTCTGTTCGCGCTCCAGGGCGGCACCATCATGTCCCGGCCGATGGATGTTCTCCGCATTGCTTTGCCGTTGCTGGTCTACTTCCTGGTGGTGTTCGGCGCCGGGATGCTGACAGGCCGCCTGCTGAATCTCGGCTACGCCAAAACCACCACCCTCGCTTTCACGGCCGCCGGCAACAACTTCGAACTCGCCATCGCTGTAGCGATCGGAACCTTTGGCGTAACCTCTGGCCAAGCCCTCGCCGGCGTCGTCGGGCCCTTGATTGAAGTACCCGTCCTTGTTGCACTTGTGTATGTAGCCCTCTGGGCGCGCGAGCGCTATTTTCCTTCCACCACCATCGCTGCCTGACCTTCGAGGAAACCATGACCACCGAAAACGCCAAGAAGCCTTCAGTCCTGTTCGTCTGCGTCCATAACGCGGGACGCTCCCAGATGGCCGCAGCATTCCTCACGACGCTCTCCAACGGAGCCATCGAAGTCCGCTCCGCCGGTTCGCAGCCCGCGGACAAAGTCAACCCTGCTGCCGTCGAAGCCATGTCTGAACTTGGCATCGATATGTCCGCCGAGATACCAAAGGTCCTCACCACGGAGGCGGTCAAGGAGTCCGACGTCGTCATCACCATGGGATGCGGCGACGAGTGCCCGTACTTTCCAGGCAAGCGCTACGAGGACTGGGTTTTGGAAGACCCCGCAGGCCAAGGCCTGGACGCAGTCCGCCCGATCCGCGACGAAATCAAGACACGTATCGAGGACCTGATTGCCTCATTGATCCCTGCAGCCAAGTAAACCCCGAGAAACAGGAGAGACACCCGTGAGCAACGAACAATTGATCATCATCGGGTCCGGCCCCGCGGGGTACACGGCCGCCATTTATGCCGCCCGGGCAGGCCTGAACCCCCTGGTCCTGGCAGGTTCAGTCACGGCCGGCGGCGCCCTGATGAACACCACCGAAGTGGAGAACTTCCCCGGTTTCCCGGCAGGCATCCAAGGTCCCGAGCTCATGGACGGTCTCCAGGAACAGGCCGAAAAGTTCGGCGCCCGCATAGTGTTCGACGACGTCACGGAAGTTGAACTCAGAGGTCACCTGAAGCGGGTGGTCACCGGGGCGGGTGAGACCCACGAGGCTCCGGCCGTCATCCTTGCCACCGGTTCCGCGTACAAGGAGCTGGGCCTCCCGGAGGAGAAGAAGCTCAGCGGACACGGTGTGTCCTGGTGTGCCACCTGTGACGGCTTCTTCTTCCGCGAACAGGACATCATCGTGGTTGGTGGCGGGGACTCAGCCATGGAGGAGGCCACGTTCCTCACGCGCTTCGGCAAGTCCGTGACAGTGGTGGTCCGGAAGGGTGAATTGCGGGCATCCCGCATCATGGCCCAGCGCGCCAAGGACAATCCGAAAATCACGTTCGCCTGGAACTCGGCCATCACCAAGATCCACGGCGACAGCAAAGTAACTGGCGTGACCCTCACGGACACCCGTACCGGCGAAACCCGGGAGCAGGGAGCTACAGGCATCTTCGTTGCCATTGGCCACCTGCCACGCACGGAGCTCGTTGCGGGCCAGGTGGACCTCGACGACGAGGGCTACATCAAGGTGGAGTCGCCCACCACGCTGACCAACTTGTCGGGTGTCTTCGCATGCGGCGACGCGGTGGATCACCGCTATCGGCAAGCCATCACAGCGGCCGGCACGGGCTGCGCGGCTGCCTTGGACGCCGAACGGTACCTGGCCGCCCTGGATGATGCGGACAGCATCGCAACAGCACTGGTCGAAGAGCCAACCCACTTCTGAGCAATACCAATGGAGGTATGAGTCACTCATGGTTGAAAACCTTCCCGTCGCCGTAATCGGTGCGGGTCCCGTCGGATTGGCTGCAGCAGCCCACCTGCTCGAGCGCGGCCTGGACCCGCTGATCTTCGAAGCCGGAGCAACGGCAGGAGCGGCCATTGAACAATGGCGCCACATCCGGTTGTTCTCGCCATGGCGATTCAACCTCGACGCCGCGGCCGTCCGCCTGCTTGAACCCACGGGTTGGGAGTCGCCGCGGCTGACTGCGCTTCCCTACGGCGGCGAACTCATCGACAACTACCTTGCCCCGTTGTCCGCCATCCCGGCGATCGCTTCCCGGCTCCGGACGGGAGCCCGGGTTCTCGCCGTCACCCGTAGCGGCCTGGACAAGACCCAAGGGCGCAACCGCGACACGACCCCCTTTGTTGTGCGCGTTCTAGATACCGCGGGGGAGGTACACGACTACGCCGTTTCGGCGGTCATCGATGCCTCAGGCACATGGTCAAGGCGTAACCCGCTGGGGATGTCGGGCCTGCCTGCCATCGGTGAGGACCGCGCCTCTGACAGGATTTCATCATCCCTTCCCGACGTCTCAGGGCGGGACCGGCATTCCTTCGCTGGACGCCGGGTCCTGGTGGTCGGTGCGGGGCACTCCGCGGCGAATACTTTGATCAACCTTGCGGAACTGGCCAAGGAAGAACCGGGGACACGTATTCTTTGGGCTGTCCGGGGAGCCTCGGCAGAGAAAGCCTACGGTGGCGGAGATGCCGATGGACTGCCCGCGCGCGGACAACTTGGCTCCCGTCTTCGCCGCTTGGTCGACGCCGGAACGATAGAACTCCACATGGGCTTTGGCATCAGCTCGCTGACCGATGCCGAGCACGGCGTGACCGTAAAGTCCGGCGACGGACGCGACCTGGTGGCAGACGTCGTCGTGCCTTGTACTGGATTCCGCCCGGACCTGGATATGCTCCGTGAGCTGCGCCTGGATCTGGACCCGGCTGTTGAGGCGCCTACTGAACTGGGGCCGCTCATCGATCCCGAGTTCCATTCCTGCGGCACTGTTCCGCCGCACGGCGCCAAGGTTCTTTCGCACCCGGAGAAGGACTTCTACATTGTGGGCATGAAGTCCTACGGCCGTGCTCCCACATTCCTGTTGGCTACCGGCTACGAGCAGGTCCGCTCCGTGGCGGCGGCGCTGGCAGGGGATCGAGTGGCAGCCGACACCGTGCACTTGGAACTACCGGAAACCGGCGTGTGTTCGTCCGATGCCGGCACCAGTTGTGACGTTCCTGCTGTTGCCGCTGCATCTGCGGAGGATGATTCCAACAGTTGCTGCTCCGCTCCGGAGCCGGTGCTCATCGGCATTCCGACCGGGCTGGCCCACGGTCGTTCCGGAGCCTAGCCGCTGCGGCCATCAACCGGGTCAGGCGCTGACCGTGTTCCGTTCCCTGTAGGCATCTGATGCGTAGACGCCGAGGACGCGCACTTCCGTGGTGAAGAACTCCAATTCCTCCAGCGCACGGCGCAGGCGGGCGTCCTCGGGGTGCCCCTCCACGTCGGACAGGAACATGGTTGCCGCGAACTCGTCGCCCACCATATAGCTTTCCAAACGGGTCATGTTGAGGCCGTTGGTCGCGAATCCACCCAGTGCCTTGTAGAGGGCTGAGGGAACGTTGCGGACACGGAAGACGAAGCTGGTGATTGCGGGACCGGGGAGTTCTTCCTTGGTGGGAAGTTCGCGTTCCCGGGCCAGGACAACAAAGCGGGTGGTGTTGCTTGGGTTGTCTTCGACGCCGGAGGCAAGCACGTCCAGTCCGTACAGTTTGGCGGCAAGCGGCGGAGCCAGCGACAGTTTGCGCGGATCATTCCACTCGCTGACTTCGCGGGCTGATCCCGCTGTGTCCCCGGCAATGACAGGCTTGAGCCCGGCTTCGCGGATAATCCTGCGGCACTGACCCAGCGCATGGATGTGGCTGTGGACCTCGGTGGCGTCCTCAATGGTGCTGCCTGGGATTCCCATCAGGTCAAAGTGGATCGGCAGGAAGTACTCGCCGACGATCTGGAGTTTCGACTGGGGGAGCAGCACGTGGATGTCGGCCACTCGTCCAGCGATGGAGTTCTCGATGGGGATCATGGCCAGATCGACGTCTCCATTGGAGACCAGTTCAAACGCGTCCTCAAAGCTGGCGCATGGGACGCTTTCAAGCTCGGGGAACATTTCCTTACATGCGAGATCCGAATTGGCTCCGGGCTCGCCTTGGTACGCAATCTTTTGGGCCATGCTGCTCATGGTTACACGGTGAGCGTCCGGCGACCCAACCGCGTCCAACCTGTGACTGGACAGCGGGGGCGAGGAACAGCTTTCGTGGCCTGTAGGGTTCGACAGGTGAACTTCCACGCCTTTGAGCGCTTCGTAGCCCGGCAGCCGGTTCCTGATGATTCCAGCGGCATTGTCCACGCGGAAGAGCAGAACAGCGACTATGAATCCGGAGTTGCGTTGATCGCCGGACAGCAGTGGCGCATACGGACTGCGCGGATCACGCCGACGAAACCGGGTGCTTTTGTGGCGGTGTGGAAGCGGGACGTCAGTGGTTCAACCCGCCCGTTCACCGCGGCGGAGTCGTTGTCAGGCCTGCTCGTCTTCGTGGAGGACGGTGAGCGTTTCGGAGTATTCCGGTTCACCCCTGAACAGTTGATCTCACTGGGCTATGTCAGTTCCGGCCCGAGTCAGGGCAAACGCGGCTTCCGGGTCTATCCACCGTGGTGCACTCAACTGAATCCCCAGGCGCTGCGCACCCAGCGCGGGCAGGCCGCTGCGTTCGTCGAGCTACCGTCGACATGCGCAGCGGGGCCTGCCCCGGCCGGTGGAGTCAGCCGTTGATGATCTGGGGCACTCCCAGGGCCTTGAGGCCTTCGGCGCCGAATTCCAGGCCGTAGCCGGACTGCTTCGCACCACCGAACGGGATGCGGGGGTCTACGGCGCCGTGCTTGTTGATCCACACGGTGCCGGCCTGGATCCGTGAGGCGACTTCCCGGGCGGCACCCAAGTCGGATGACCAGACGGAGGCGCCCAGTCCGACGTCGAGCGCGTTCGCCTTGGCGACGGCCTCGTCAACGGTGCTGTACTTGATGATCGGCAGCGCGGGGCCGAACTGTTCTTCAGCCACCAGCGGGTTGTCGTTATCGATGTCCGCCACCAGGGTGGTCGGGTAGAAGTTGCCGGGCTGGTCGGCGTCGGGGTTGCCGCCGATCAACACGCGCGCACCGGAATCGCGGGCGGCTTCCACCAGTCGGGCCACGATGTCGTACTGCTGCCGGTTCTGCAGCGGGCCCAGAACGTTGTTCTCATCCAGACCGTTGCCCATCGGCATGGCAGCAGCAACAGCTGCAAGCTCTGAGCAGACGGCTTCGTACTGGGACTCGTGCACGTACAGGCGCTTCAGGGCGGCGCAGGTCTGGCCGGTGTTGATGAAAGCCCCCCAGAACAGCCCTTCAGCGATGGCCTTGGGGTCGGAGTCCGGCAGGACGATACCGGCGTCGTTGCCGCCGAGTTCCAGCGTGAGCCGCTTGACGGTATCGGCCGACGAACGGATGATCGCCTTGCCCGTGGCGGTGGAGCCGGTGAACATGACCTTGCCGATGGCGTCGTGCGAGGCCAGCGCTTCGCCGACGTCGCGGCCGCCGGAGACCACGGACAGCAGTCCTTCAGGCAGTTCCTGATTGATGATGGAGGCCAACGCCAGCACAGACAGCGGAGTGTATTCGGAAGGCTTGACCACCACGGCATTGCCCATGCGCAGGGCCGGGGCGATCTGCCACACGGTGATCATCATGGGCCAGTTCCACGGGCCAATGGCACCCACGACGCCGATGGGACGGTAGTGCAGCTCGGCGCGGGTCTCGCCGTCGTCCACTACTGTCTCGGGATCCAGCGGCGTCGCGGCCGTGGCGCGGAGCCAAGCGGCGCAGGCACCGACTTCGAAGCGGGCGTTCGGGCCGTTCAGCGGCTTGCCCTGCTCGCGGGAGAGCAGCTGGGCGAGTTCTTCAGCGGAACGCTCGACGGCGTCGGCTGCCTTCATGAGCGCAGCTGACCTGGCGTCGTGGCCCAAGGCAGCCCAGGCAGGTTGGGCGGCAGCGGCGGCATCAACCGCATGCTGGAGGTCCTCGACGGTGTGAACGGGCGCATCGCCGACAGCCTCGCCCGTCGCAGGGTCGAAAATGGTGCGGCGGTCTTGGCCGGGGGCCGGGGTAATCGAGGCCAGCAGGGCGTCGTAAGTCTCCATTGGTACTCCGCTCGGGTAGTAAGTCTTGGCGGCCAGTGAGGCACGCGGCGATGTTTCCAGTGTGGTTGGCATCACGCGACGCGGCCTTGTCTTTGCACGAACAGCCCTTGACGGGAAGTGAACGCTTTGCCCGTGCTGCCGAGTGGCTGATAATCGTGCTTGTGACTCTTGCTTCCCTCGCAGCCTTCGCCGGTCTCTGCCTGGTCCTGTCCGTAACGCCCGGCCCGGACACCTTCCTTGTCCTGCGCATCGCATTGAATAGACCCAGCGCAGGCATTGCCGCAGCGGCTGGATCCGCCATGGGGGCGATTGCCTGGGCTGCATTGGTGGGCGTGGGTTTGGCCGCCATCCTGGAGCAGTCGGCGGAACTGTTCCGCTGGGTCAAGATCGCCGGCGGCTTGTACTTGCTGTATCTGGGGGTGTCGTCGTTCATCAAGTCGCGGAAGGCCGCCAAATCAGCTGCCGCCGGGGAGGGTGCCAACGAGCCACTCCCGTACAGTCGTCTCTCGGCTTTGGGCGCCGGAGCCTTGTCGACGCTCCTCAATCCGAAGGTTGGCCTCTTCTACTTGGCGGTAGTTCCCCAGTTCATCCCGCATGGCGGCGACACCATGGGCACGTCGCTCATTTTGGGCGTGGTGGTGGCCGTCATCGCCTTCGCGTATCTCTCGATGATCGCCGTTGTGGCGTTCAAAGCGATGCGGTGGCTTAAGCGGCCCAAGGTGAGCACCGTCGTCGAGCGTGTCAGCAGCGGCGTTATCGCCGGGCTGGGAGTCGGCGTGGTGGCGTCGGGCGCCACGAGCTAGCGGCGCCGCCTGCTGCCTACGCGGCAAGCAGCGCCAGGTAATTGTCCAACTGCCCCTCAAGGTCCTGCGAGAAGTGTTCGTCCGGCGATAACGCCGCCACGATCTGTGCGCCCAGCATCATGTTCAGTAGGTGATCGGCGACGGCGGCGTCCCCGATGGGGGTGGCGATCTCACCGGCCGCCCGGGCTGCTGCGCAGTGGGCCGTGATGGTGGTGTGCCACTGGCTCATGGACTCGCTGTGGAGGGCGGCCATGTCGGCGTCGTTGAGTGCCTTCTGCCAGAACGGGATGACGATGCGGGCCTCGTTGACGCGTTCCTCGTCCAGGGGCAGGACTTCGGCGCAGAATGCGCGGAGAGCCGCCACCCCTGAGAGTCCGTCGGTCATGGTGGCGATGCGCTGGTTGGTGCGGTTGAAAACGTGTCCGAAAGCGGATGTCAGCAGCAGGTCCTTGGTGGGGAAGTAGGGCTTGAGGGCGCCGTTGGCGAAGCCTGCTTCCTCTGCTATTTCCCGCATGGTGGCGCCTTCCATGCCGAGCCTTGCGATGATCCGCCATGTTGCATCCACCAGTTCGAGGCGTCGTTGATCGTGGTCCACAATCTTTGGCACTGGCTGGGCTCCCGGAAAAATAATTGGCGGAAAGGTCTTGTGACCCATCTTACGTTTTGGTTATTCTCTACACCTATAGAAAATAAATCCCGACCCATCATAGGTCCCGGACAAGAGGCAGCCATGACGCCCACAGCAACTGAGACAGCCACCCAGTACCGCCTGGCCACGGGTGCCGAGATCTCCGAGGTCCAGGCAATCCTGCGAGCCGCCGGACACCTCGGTTCCGAAAAGCGGATCGCCTACCTGGGACTGGTGGATCCCTCCCGTGGGCAGGCAGAGGCAGACCGCCGGTTCCGCGTGTTCATCCACGACATCTCCGGCGGAGCACCCACGGACGTCCTGGTTTCGGTGACCCGCGGCGAAATCCTCATTGCCAAGGAACTGGACACCAAGGTCTCCGGCGAACTTCCCGTGCTGGAAGAAGAGTTCGAGGTGGTTGAAACGCTCCTCGCCACAGATGAGCGCTGGCTGGCAGCCCTTGCCGCCCGGGACCTGGACGTGGAAAAGGTTCGCGTCGCTCCGTTGTCCGCGGGCGTCTTTGAATACGACGACGAACGCGGCCGCCGCATCCTCCGCGGCCTGGCCTTCGTGCAGGACTTCCCCGAGGACAGCGCCTGGGCCCACCCCGTCGATGGGCTGGTTGCGTACGTCGATGTCGTGAACAAGGAAGTCACCCAGGTCATCGACCTCGGAGCCATGCCCATCCCGGCAGAACACGGAAACTACACGGATCCTGAACTGACAGGCCCGCTGAGGGAAACGCAGAAACCCATCAGCATCACCCAGCCCGAAGGCCCGAGCTTCACGGTCACCGGCGGTAACCATGTCGAGTGGGAAAAGTGGAGCGTGGATGTCGGCTTCGATGTCCGCGAGGGAGTGGTCCTCCACAACCTTGCCTTCCAGGACGGCGAGAAGAAGCGCCCCATCATCAATCGCGCTTCCATCGCCGAGATGGTGGTTCCCTACGGTGACCCTTCGCCTATCCGGTCGTGGCAGAACTACTTCGACACCGGCGAATACCTGGTGGGCCAGTACGCCAACTCGCTGGAACTTGGCTGTGACTGCCTGGGTGACATTACCTATCTCAGCCCGGTCATCAGTGACGCCTTCGGCAACCCCCGCGAGATCCGCAACGGCATCTGCATGCACGAGGAAGACTGGGGCATCCTGTCCAAGCACTCCGACCTCTGGACCGGCATCAACTACACCCGCCGCAACCGGCGCTTGGTGATCTCCTTCTTCACCACCATCGGCAACTACGACTACGGTTTCTACTGGTACCTCTACCTGGACGGCACCATCGAGTTCGAGGCGAAGGCGACCGGCGTCGTGTTCACCAGTGCCTTCCCGGAAGGCGGCTCTGACAACATCTCGCAGCTGGCCCCCGGCCTCGGCGCACCGTTCCACCAGCACCTCTTCAGCGCCCGCCTGGACATGGCCATCGACGGTTTCACCAACCGTGTGGAAGAAGAAGACGTGGTCCGGCAGGCCATGGGCGAAGGCAACGAGCGCGGCAACGCGTTCTCCCGCAAGCGCACGGTCCTCACCAAAGAGTCGGAGGCCGTCCGGGAAGCCGATGCCCGCAGTGGCCGTACCTGGATCATCTCCAACCCGGAGTCCAAGAACCGTCTCGGTGAACCGGTCGGCTACAAGCTCCACTCGGAGAACCAGCCCACGCTGCTGGCCGATCCCGGCTCCTCCATCGCCAAGCGCGCGGCCTTCGCCACCAAGGACGTATGGGTCACCCGCTACGCCGATGAGGAGCGCTACCCCACGGGCGATTTCGTGAACCAGCACGCCGGTGGCGCCGGCCTCCCGGCCTACGTCGCCCAGGACCGTGACATCGACGGCCAGGACATCGTCCTCTGGCACACCTTCGGCCTCACGCACTTCCCGCGCGTGGAGGACTGGCCCATCATGCCTGTGGACACCGTTGGCTTCAAGCTTCGGCCCGAAGGCTTCTTCGACCGCAGCCCTGTCCTGGATGTGCCGGCCAACACCTCAGGCTCAAGCTGCCACAGCGCAGCCGGTGATTCCGGCGAGCCTGCCGGTCACTGCCACTAAAGGGCCGCGAAGCCATGACAACGACGGCAGGACGGGTCCGTTCACGCGGGCCCGTCCTCCATCCCCGCTTCTGTGCGGCACTGACAGCTGTTTCCTGCGCCGTGCATCTCTGGCTCGCGGCTTCGGGACACCACGACGCCTGGCTGGGCATCCTCATGATCGCCCTGGCCGCTGTCTGCATTCCGTGCACAGTCCACATTTGGCGGCACAGCAGGGTGGGCGCGCTCCATCAAGTGACCATCTCCGCCCTCGCCATGGTGGGACTGCACGCCGTCCTGCTGCTGGGAGCGGGCGGTGCCGGACACGCCCACGGCGGCAGGCCGTCGTCGAACGTTGTTGATACGTCCGGCGCAGCGCAACTGCTGCTGGTCATCGGACTGGAAATCACGACGGCGTTGCTCGCCGCCACGCTGGTGGCGCGCCTGAGGCGTCGAGCGGCTGTAGCGTCCTGACCCTCTTTGCCGCCAGAGGTACGGAAGCCCAACCCTAAAAGGCTGATTTTCCGCCGCTCTGGGGCAAAAGAAGGTCAGGAAGCAACAGGCTCACGAAAATTCGGCAGGATATTGCCCACGACAGGCAGTTTCCCTGCTTCCTGCACCCGCCCCGAACACGGTTCAGTGAACAGGTGAGCAGAGCTGTGAGTAATTCGGGCCTTGGGCTGTTCAGGGCGACCGGGATTTATGTAGGTGCCATCTTGGGATCGGGAGTCCTGGTTCTGCCGGCCATCGCCGCCCAGGTGGCGGGCCCGGCGTCGATCCTGGCGTGGGCCTTGCTCCTGGTGTTCTGCACGCCGGTGGCGTTGAGCTTCGCCGAAATGTCCAGGCAACAGCCCGACGCCGGGGGCATCGCAACGTTCGTCACGAGGGCTTTCGGACAGCGGGCCTCAGTAGTAGCCGGCTACCTGTTCTACTTCGCAATTCCGTTCGGGGCGCCGGCTACCGCGGTGATAGGCGGGGAGTACATTGCCCATGCCATGGGAGGCGGCAGGGAGACTGCGCTGATCGCGGCTGGGGTGATCCTGGCTGCGGGCTTCCTGAGCAACGCGGTGGGGATCCGGGTCTCGAGCAAGCTGCAACTCCTCCTGATGGTTCTGCTCGTTGCGTTGCTCGCCTTTGCAGTTGCCGTGGCCGCGCCCTTTGCCCGCGCGGAGAACTTCACTCCCTTTGCTCCGCACGGCTTCTGGGCTGTGGGCGGGGCGGCCAGTCTGCTGTTCTTCTGCTTTGCGGGATGGGAGGCAGTGACTCACTTGGCTGGGGAGTTCCGCAACCCCGAGCGGGACCTCAAACGGGCCACCTGGCTGACCTTGGTGGTGGTTGGAGTGGTGTACATCGGACTGGTGGCTGCATGCGTCGCCGTTCTGGGGCCCGCGCTCGCGGACAGCAGCGTCCCGGTGGCCGAACTGCTGGCGAAAGGACTCGGTCCCGCGGCGGCACCCTTGACCGCTGTCGCGGCTGCGGTCCTCACGTTTGGTCCGCTCAGTACTTTCGTGGCAGGCGCCAGTAAGCTCGGTGCCAGATTGGCGTCCGACGGCGTGCTGCCGCAGGCTCTTGCGCGCGGCGTCGACCCGGGCCAAGTACCGTCTGTGAGCCTGTGCTCGCTGGCGGTGATGACGTCGATCTCCTTCGCCTTGGCTGCTCTTGGATGGCTCAGCATTGAGTTCCAGATCGGAGCAGCATCCGCATGCTTCACCGCCGTCACCGCGTTCGGGCTGGCGGCGGGCGTACGGCTGTTGCCGCGACGGACCGCAGCCTGGTACGGCGTGGTGGTGGCCGCCGTCGTGATGCTTGTGGTTCTGCTCTTCAGCGGATGGGCGCTGCTGGTACCGGCAGGGCTGGGGGCCGCGGCGTTCCTGGCCGGGCGAAGGCCGTCGAGACGCCTCCTGCCGCAGCCGGTGGACGGCCGCAGCATGGTGAAATCGTGAGCCGGGCTACGTAAGCTGCGAAAGCCGGGTCAGCTTGTCCGGATTGGACAGTTGCCGCAGCCCGCGGATGCTCCCGTCGGGACCCGCGTCCACTTCGACGACGTCGGAGCGGCCGTGGTGCCTGAGCACCAAAGCCGCTCCGCCGTTGATCCCAATGACCCATGCCCGGACAGGCTCCACGGGATCGAAAGCAATCGCTTTGCCCAGGATGCCCGCAAAAAAGCGTGCGATCCTCGCCGACCCGAACAAGGGGTTCATGGCGCTCTTGACCTTGCCACCGCCGTCGGCCCACAGCACCGCGTCCTGGTGGAGCATCGCCACAACCGTGTCGATCTCACCCTGTTCGATGGCTTGCACGAGCTTCTCCAGGACGGCACGGTCCTTGGCGCGGGGTGCGGGCGCATTGGGGTCGATGTCCAGGCGGCGTTCGGCACGCGAGATCATCTGGCGCACGGCAGCGGGTGTCTTGTCCAGGATGGCCGCGATTTCCGGAGCGGGCATCCCGAAGGCTCGGTGCAGTACCAACGCTGCCCGGGCCTCCGGTGCCAGCTGCTCCGCCAGGTGCAACAGGGTCAAGGACAACAATTCCCGGTTGGCCACGGTCTCCTCGGGCAGTTGAGCGTTGTCCACGGGCTCGGGCAACCAGGGTCCGGTGTAGTCCTCCCGCACCGCGGCGAGCTGGCGCACCCGGTCGATGGAGCGGCGCACGCACACCGTCGTCAGCCACGCCGGCCAGGAGTCCACGCGGCCCGAAGCGGTGTTCCGTTCCTGGCGCACCGCCTCGATCGCCACCTCGGAGACCACGTCTTCGGCATGGCCGAAGTCGCCCAGCATCCGGTACGCAATCCCCAACAGGCGGTTCCGTTCGCTTTGCCACGCCGCCGTGGCGGAGACTGCAAGGGTCATGCTGCCCACGTTACCTTTCAGACCAGCGGATTCTTCTCATCCACCGGCGGCTCCATCTGTGTGCTGATGGCAATCCGGTTCCACACGTTGATGGTGGAGATTGCCAGGATCAGGCCACCCATCTGACTGTCGTCGAAATGGGTGGCGGCGGCGTTCCAGATCTCGTCCGTCACCGTGTCCGGCCCCAGTTGAGTCAGGGCGTCGGTCAGGGCGAGCACAGCTTGCTCACGGGCATCGAAGAACACCTTGGAGTGCTGCCAGGCTGCCACCGCGTGCAGTTTCCGGTCCGGGATGCCGCGCTTCCTGCCGTCCGTTGCGTGCATGTCCACGCAGAAACCGCAGCCGTTGAGGATGGAGGCGCGGAGCTTGATCAGCTCGTACAGATCGGGATCGACCGACGTGCGGGCGTAACCTTCCAGGCCAATGACGGCAGCGTAGCCGAGTTTGTTGCTGCGGCCGATGTTTATGCGGGTCATGCTGACTTCCCTTCAGAGTTGGTGCCTTACATGAGGGATGTCGGAAGCGGCGCCGCAAGTGTGACAGTTGTTAGAGTCAATCCGTGCGCGCAGTAGTTTTCGACGAAGTCCGGACCCAGCCCGATGTCAGGGAGGTCGCCAAGCCAGTAGCCCCGATTGGGGGTGTGGTGGTGAAAGTCCTGGCCACAGGAATGTGCCGCAGCGACTGGCACGCCTGGGCCGGCCACGATGACATTGAGATGCCCCACGTTCCGGGCCACGAGCTCGCCGGCGTGATCGACTCTGTCGGGGAAGGCGTCCAGCGCTGGAAGGTCGGCGATCGCGTCACCGTCCCCTTCGTTTGCGGTTGCGGCGCCTGTGAATGGTGCCTGGCCGGCGACGCGCAGGTCTGCCCCGAGCAGCAGCAGCCCGGCTTCACCCACTGGGGATCATTCGCCGAATACGTGGCCCTGCACGCCGCCGACAGCAACCTGGTTGCCATCCCGGAAAGCATCGAATTTACGACGGCGGCAAGCCTCGGCTGCCGCTTCGCCACGGCATACCGTGCTCTGGCAGCCCGTGCCAACGTGAAGGCCGGCGAATGGGTGACCGTGGTAGGGGCGGGAGGCGTCGGACTGAGTGCCGTGATGATCGCCAAGGCCATGGGAGCCAAGGTCATTGCCGTGGATCGGAACCCTGAGGCCCTGTCCGTGGCCGCACGCTTGGGCGCCGACCACACCGTCCTTGCCGACGGCGCGGACATCCCCGCTGCGGTCAACGTCCTCTCCGGCGGAGGCAGCCACGTGGCGGTAGACGCCGTCGGAAGTGAACAAACCTGCGCCGACGCAATCCTCAGCCTTCGCAGGCGGGGACGGCACGTCCAGATCGGACTGTTGCCTTCCATCAACGGCAACCCGCAGGTGCCCATGGCCCGCGTGATCGGCTGGGAACTTGATCTCTTGGGCAGCCACGGCATGGCCGCGGTGGACTATCCCGGAATGATGGCGCTCATTGAACAGGGTGCGCTCCAGCCGCAGTTGCTGATCGAACGCACTATCGGGCTGGAAGATGCTGCGGCACTGTTGCCCGGCTTCGACAAGGCCAACCCGGCAGGCATGACCATGGTGGACCCGGCGCTGTAAGTACCGCTGTAAGTACGCCCCTAGTTTGATTCCTCTGCCGGGCGGTTCCGGTACGCCGCCAGGAAATGCGAGATCCGGCGGACGGCTTCCTCGATGTCCTCCACGGACGGCAGGATCACGAACCGGAAGTGGTCCGGGGTGGGCCAGTTGAAGGCGGTGCCGTGCGAAACCAGGATCTTCTGTTCCTGCAGGAGTTGAAGGACGAACTTCTCGTCCGAGGCAATGGGATAGATCTCGGGATCCAGCCGCGGGAACAGGTACATCGCACCGGCTGCGGGAACACAGGAAACACCGGGGATGGCCGTCAACAGCTTCCACGCCAGGTCCCGTTGCTCGCGGAGCCGGCCGCCGGGACGAATGAGGGCTTCGATGCTCTGGTAACCGCCAAGGCAGGTTTGGATGGCGTGCTGCGCCGGGACGTTGGCGCACAGGCGGAGCGATGCCAGCAATTCCAGGGACTCCCGGTACGCGGCGGTCGCCGTCAAAGGCCCGGTCACGGCAACCCAGCCGGCCCGGTAACCCGGCATGCGGTACGCCTTTGACAGCCCACTGAAGGTCAGCACGCAGATGTCCTCGGCGACGGCAGCTGTGTGGATGTGAGGGGCGTCAACGTAGCGGATTTTCTCGTAGATCTCGTCGGAGAACAGGACAAGATCGTGTTTCCTGGCCAGTGCCGCGAACTGCTCCAGGATGTGCCGCGGGTAGACGGCCCCGGTGGGGTTGTTCGGGTTGATGATCACGATGCCTTTGGTGCGGGGGGTGATCTTCGCTTCGACGTCGGCCATGTCCGGCCACCAGTTTTCGTCCTCGTCACACAGGTAGTGGACCGGGTTGCCGCCTGTAAGCGTCACGGCAGCGGTCCACAACGGGTAGTCCGGTGCCGGGATGAGGATCTCGTCCCCGTTTTCCATGAATGCCTGGAGTGTCATGGAGATCAGCTCGCTGACGCCGTTGCCGATGAAGACATCCTCGACGCCGATGTTCATGAGCCCGCGCGTTTGGTAATACTGCGAGATCGCTGTGCGGGCAGAGAAGATGCCCTTGGAGTCGCTGTAGCCTTGCGCACCGCGCAGATGGTGGATCATGTCCACCACCACGGACTCGGGAGCTTCCAGTCCGAACGGCGCGGTGTCCCCAAGATTCATCTTGAGGATACGGTGCCCTTCGGCCTCCATGGCCTTGGCTGCCTGAAGGATGGGACCGCGGAGTTCGTAGCGGACGTTCTGGAGTTTGCTGGAGTGCTGCATCGGACGCATGGTTGATCTTTTCATGGCGCAGGCCATGGTGGGCAAACAGGTCCGGTATCAGGACCAGCGGATGGTGACGGGAAGACGCTTGGTGCTTGCCGAAACTTCCCTTTCGGTCCCGTCCACCGCTACGGCAAAGTGCTGAAGTTCATCGGCGGAGGTCAGGACTTCGAAATGCCCGGTTGCGTCACTGACCACTGCAGTGGCCGATGAATGTGCATGGATATAGGCGTCGGGGATGCCCTTGTTATGGGCGTCCACCAGTCGTCCCCGGATTCTGCGGACCGCCTCCGTGTTGCCCGTGACAGGTTGCTTGGGCGGGTCGGAAGGCTCCTCGAAGCGAAGGGACACCGGAACACGCACCAGGAACCCCAGCCCCTCTTCGATGGCATCGGAATACTCTTCCGCCCGGAGTTCGTCGCGGGACACCACGGAGAACTCGCTGTGGATTTCCACTGCCAAAAGCAGCTCCTCCATGATGTCCAGCTGTTCCGGCCCGTGGCATTCAACAGCCACCCTCAGTTCAAGGTCCAGGGCGGGGCTCTCATGATGGGACCTGCCCACCCGGGTGAGTGTTACGGCCCGGACGGTGACCGGAGCCTCCGGCGGCGGGACAACGGCAACGGGGGACCCGTCGTCGAACCTGACATGGTGAGGAGCGACGGCTTCCGAGAGCACCCCTAGAAGCTCAGACAACGACGAACGAACAAGGCCCACGGCAGAATCCCAGCCGGACAGAAATCCAGAATTGCAACTGGAACTAGGCTACTCCCGCAAATCCCCGTAGTCACTGGGAACAAGGGGTAACTCCCATCGATCGGGCGCCCGTCACACCGGGCGGTAGGAGTACCGGTACTCCGACGGCGAATAGCCGAAGGCACTCTTGAAGGCGCGGGAGAAGCTGGATGCGTCGGTGAAACCCCAATGCATTCCGACGGCGGACACCGGCCGCGTCTGCAGGCGCGGGTCCACGAGATCTGTCCGGCACTTCTCCAATCGTTGCCGGCGAAGCCAGGAGCTCACGGTGTCGTTGCGCTCTTCGAACAGCTTTTGGAGGTAACGGACGGAGACGTTGTGTGCGGCGGCGATGTGCCCGACGGTCAGTTCCGGGTCGCCCAGGCGCGCCGCCACGAACGCTTCGATCCGTTCCATGAGCGCGAGTCGCTCTTGGGATAACGGCGACGACGGCGGCACCCGCTCGGCAAAGACAGCGGAGACCAGGTTCATCAAGGCATCCGAAACGGTAGCGGCCTCGGCAACGGATCCTTCGTGCAGTTGCTTGGCCACGGCGCCGAGCAAGGCCGATGTCAGAGAGCCCAGCCCCTGGCGCCCGGACACCCTCGATGCCGTGAGCGTGGCGATGCTTTTGCGGTTCAGGTGGAGGGCTTCCGGCGGGAACATGACCACCATCATCCGGAAGGCGTCGTCGAAATAGAGATCGTAGGGGCGTGTGGTGTCGTAGATGGCGAAGTCCCCGGGTGTGAGCGCGGCTTCCCGTCCGTCCTGGGCCACCACCGAGTAGCCGCGCAGCTGCAGGCCAAGTTTGACCAGTCCGGGGTCGTTGGCCTGGATCTCCTTCCGGCCCCGGCTGACATGGCTCGCCGTACCCGAGACCGCGCTGAGGAACACCGGGCCGACTGTCTGGTTGATGAGTCCGCCGTCGAACCGTGCCGGCTCGCGGGCCGCCACGGAGAGCGGCACGAACGCGCTGTTGACCGCTTGGTTCCAGGCATCAAAGCGATCGGTCCTGGCGAGGGCCGTGGTGCTGAATTCTTCTCGTGGTTGCTTGGCGATGGCACCGGTCACGTCGGCTCTCCTTTGAAATGACGCTGCGGGACTTGGTGGCGGCCTCTTTAGTGTCCCACGATTGCGGGTTAGGCCGTGATTCGGATCACAAGCGTGCGGATGGTGCGCAGTGCTGTGCGCGCCGGGTCAAGATTCCCGACGGCGGCCCGCGGCAGACTGCTGGAGAAGCTCACTTTCACGCCCGTTCAAGGAGGAACCCCATGGCTGGAAACCCAACCCACAGCGCTGACTACGTAGTAGTTGGCGCAGGCTCGGCAGGCAGCGTTGTTGCGCGGCGCTTGCTCGACGCCGGACACACGGTCCACGTTATCGAGGCCGGATCCGTGGACACCGACCCCAACATCCACAGCCCGCAAGGTTGGCCGCTGCTGCTGACCGGAGCCAACGACTGGGCAGTGATGACTACGCCGCAGAAACATGCCCATAACCGCAGCCTCTACTGGCCACGCGGCAGGGTCCTCGGCGGCAGCAGCTCCCTCAACGGCATGATCTACATCCGCGGCCACAAGAATGACTACGACTCCTGGGCTGCCAACGGAGCGGAGGGGTGGTCCTGGGACGAGGTCCTGCCGTTGTTCAAGAAGTCCGAAGACCACCAGGACGGCGCCAGTGAATTCCACGGCAAGGGCGGGCCGCTCCATGTTGAACGGATCGCTGAGCGGCACCCGGTTGCCCAAGCTTTCGTAGACGCTGCCAAGGCGCTGGGCCACACGGAAACGGAAGACTTCAACGGAATCCAGATGACCGGCGTCGGGTTCAATCACACCACCACCAAGGACGGCAAGCGCGCCAGCGCGTGGCAGAGCTTTGTGGCTCCGGTGCTGGAACACCCCGGCCTTAAGGTCACCACGGACGCGTTGGTGACGCGGATAGTCGTCGACGGCGGCCGTGCCACCGGCGTCGAATATCGACTCGACGGTGAGGTGCTTCGTGCGGAAGCGGGTGCCGAAGTCATCATCAGCGCAGGCGCCATTGGCTCTCCGAAGATTCTGCTGCTTTCCGGCATCGGTCCGGCAGGGCAGCTGAAGGCGCTGGGGATTGAGTCCCGGGTGGATCTGCCCGGGGTGGGCGAGAATCTCCACGACCACCTGCTGGCGGGAAATATCTATGAGGCGAAGGAACCGTTGGTGGCCGGCCGGCACAACTTGTTGGAAAGCCAGCTCTACGCCCACAGCAACCAGACGGACGAAGAAGCGCCGGACCTGCAACCGCTGTTCCTGCACCTTCCATACCCCACGGACGGCGGCGCCGCGCCCGAACACGGCTACACCATCGCACCCGGGATTGTCCGGCCCCGCTCCCGCGGTACGCTGCGGCTGGCCTCAGCGGACCCGGCTGCGGCGCCTTTGGTGGATCCGAACATCCTGGCCGACGAGTACGACGTTGAGGCCTTGGTGGACGCGATCATTCTGTGCCGGGAAATCGGCCGGCAGGAGGCCTTTGCGCCATTCCGAAAGGACGAGTTCACGCCTGGTCCAGGCGTTCAGACCCGCGACCAGGTGCGCGGGTTCGCCCGTCAAGTGGCCGGGACCTATCACCACCAGGTTGGCACCTGCAAGATGGGCGTGGACGACCTCTCCGTGGTGGATCCGCAGCTCCGCGTCCGGGGAATCGAGGGACTCCGTGTGGCAGATGCGTCCATTATTCCGTTCGTGCCGAGCGGCAACACCAATGCCCCGTCCATCATGATCGGCGAAAAGGCCGCGGAGCTGATTCTCGGCGGTTAACCCAACTGCTTGGGTAACACGGGGATTCAGGCCAGGCCGGCCACGCCGTCGTTGATGGTGAAGGACTTCATGGTGCGGACCGGGGCGCCCGGCGTGGTCACGTAGTCGAGCACCCGGAAGTCGGCGGTCATCGAGTCCTTCGTGATCCGCGTGTTCACGTACCCGCGGTTGTCGTTGTAGAACTTCAGGTGCGGGTTCCAGGCCATGGTGGGGTCGGTGGTGGAGCCTGTGCCGTTGCCTGTGGACGTGATGGACGAGCACACCAGTTCGGAGCCCACCACCGCTGCGGCCGGATCCTTGTAGTCCACCTTGAGGTCTGTCGCCCAGTGGCGGTGGACGTCGCCGGTCAGCACGACGGCGTTGCGCACCTTCGCGTCCACCCAGCCCTGGGTGATGCGGCGGCGGGAGGCGGCGTACCCGTCCCAGCCGTCCATGGAGACGTCGTCGATCGCGGGAGACTTATCGCGGTCCCGTTCGGCGAAGAACACCTGCTGGCCCAGGATGTCCCAGCGCTGGGTGGAGTTCCGGAAGCCATCCAGGAGCCACTTTTCCTGCTCCGCTCCGGTGATGGTGCGGTTCTCCGCCAGCCGTCCGGCCACGTTCTTCTGCCAACCGTCGCCTGCCAGCTGGTCATCACGGTATTGCCGGGTATCCATCATGTGGAAGTTGGCCAGCCGGCCCCACTGGATGGTGCGGTAGATCTTCATGTCGAAACCGGCCGGAACGGAGGATGCACGCAGCGGCATGTTCTCGTAGTAGGCCTGGAATGCTGCGGCGCGGCGCTGCCGGAAGTGCTCGGTCGTGTCGTTGAGCTGGCCCGCGTCTGTGTTCTCGGGAATGTCGTCGGCCCAGTTGTTGTCTACCTCGTGGTCATCCCAGACCACTAGCCACGGCGCGATCGCGTGCGCGGCCTGCAGATCGGCGTCGGCCTTGTACTGTCCGTGGCGCTGGCGGTAGCCGGCGAGGCTGACCGTCTCCGGCCCCTCATGATCACGGGGATTGCCGCCACCGATCACGTAACTGTCCTTCTTGTATTCGTAGACGTAGTCGCCGAGGTGCAGCACCAGGTCCGGGTGGTCTTCAGCCAGCCGCTTGTAGGCGGTGAAGTACCCGTGTTCGTACTGGGCACAGCTGGCGAACGCCATGGCCAGTGCGGCGGGAGTCTCACCGGGGGCGGGACTGGTCAGGGTGCGGCCCACTTGGCTGAGGTGCCGGCCGGAGCGGAAGCGGTAGAAGTACTCACGGCCGGGCTTGAGGCCCTTCACCTCGACGTGCACCGAGTGCGCGGTTTCAATCCGAGCATGTTCGACGCCGCGGGCTACTGTCCGGCGCATGGCAGGATCTTCGGCGACCTCCCAGGCGACGGCGACGTTGCGGGAGGGCATGCCGCCCAGGCCGTCCTCTGCCACGGGGTTCACTGCCAGCCGCGTCCATAACACGAAACCGTCCGGCCACGGCTCGCCGGAGGCGATACCCAGCGTGAACGGGTCGGTGCGGAGACCGGCGTCGTCCGCCGTCGAAACCGCGACGGCGGCCTGCGGCAACGCTGCCGACACACCGGCGACGAGCCCGGCTCCAAGGCCGGCTGAGATGAGGGACCTGCGAGAGATGCTTTCCATGCCACCGACCCTAGGAAGACCGGGTGGACTGGGTTCAAGGACAGCGTGAATGCGTGGTTAATTGTTGTTCCTGCCCCGGTGCTGGCTCGTCTATGCTCAAATCATGATGACGGGGGAGCGCCCTAGACGGCCCGGTGTGGTGACTTTCTCTGTGGTGCTGATGTACATCGGCGGCATCGCGCAGATTGTCCTGGGAGTGCTGACGATCTTCCTGCGGTATACGCCGGAAGCCCAGTCCGGCGGTGTTGCCCTGCCTGTGACCTTGCTTGGGGCAGGAATGGTCCTGTTCGGTTTGCTGGTGATCGGGCTCGCCTCAGGCGTGGCCCGCGGAAGCTCGGCGGCCCGAAGCGGGGCAACGGCGGTGATGTTCCTTGGCTTGGCCTTCGCTGTGGTCGACCTGATTGTGGCCGCTGACGGGGACTGGTCCGCCGTCATTTCGCAGTCCATCGCAACTGTGCTGGTAGTTGTGCCGCTGTGGGTAGGCCGGGGACGCCGCTACTTCGAGAGCCGCTGACGGGACTCTTCAGCGTCCCGGTAGGCAACGCGGCGGTGCACGAACCTCACGATTTCAATCAGCCCGATGCAGGCAACCGACGTTGCAAGAACCAGCAGTGCCGTGGGGAGCGTGGGGTCAGTGAATTGCAGGAAATCGCGGGCGAACCGGACGGAGTACACCAGGACGAGCCCGACCATCATGGCCCCGATGACAAGCCCTTTGAAACGGGTGACGGGCCTCGAAAGCACCACCAGGATCCAGATACCGATGATCGCCAGGATGAGGGTCGATCCCGTCCTGATTTCAGCTTCCGGTATGGACAGGTTGGCCGCGAGCTTGGCGTACGCTGCGAGTCCCAGCGTCACGGATACTCCCGCCGGCACGGCGAACGTGAGCGATCGCCGCAGGAACCCCGGGATGTAGCGCTGGGCGTTGGGCAGCAACGCCAGGAAGAACGCAGGAATGCCGATGGTCAGCCCGTCAGTGACCGAGAGTTGGCGTGGCAGGAACGGGAACGGCAACAGGAGGATGCCGAACGCGATCGCCAGGAAGGTGGCATAAGCGGTCTTGGTGAGGAAGAGCATGGAGACCCGCTCGATGTTGGCAATCACCTGACGGCCTTCAGCCACCACGCTGGGCAGATGCGAGAACTTACCGTCCAGCAGGACCAGCCGCGCCACTGCTTTGGTGGCGGCCGCACCGGAGTTCATGGCCACGCCGATGTCGGCTTCCTTGATGGCCAGGGCATCATTGACCCCGTCGCCGGTCATCGCCACTGTGCGTCCCGCGGCTTTCAACGCCAGGACGATCCGTTTCTTCTGGTCAGGGGAAACACGCCCGAACACCACATTGTTGTTGATGACTTCCAGGAACTCCTGGTCATCGTCCGGCAGCTCACGGGCATCAAAACCGTGGGGCGCATCCAATCCGACTTCCCGTGCGATGGCCGCCACCGTCCTTGGGTTGTCACCGGAAATGATCCTCACGTCCACGTCCTGCGCCGCGAAGTAAGTGAGGGTCTCGGCAGCATCGGGTCGGATATTTTCCTTGAAAGTCAGCAGGGCCACGGGAACGGCATCGGCCGGCACGGTTTCATCATGCGTGGGCGTCCCGTGCGCCAGGACCAGTGTGCGGCGCCCCGTCGCGGCCAGCTCAGCAGCCTGGGAGGCCAGCTGCTGTTGCCCGGCGTCGTCGGAACCGCGCTCCGGGAAGACCATCTCGGGGCCGCCCAGGATCCACATGCCGTCGTCGAAAATAACCGCACTCCACTTCCGCGCAGAGGAGAACGGCACACGGTCGCTTGGCTGATCGGCGGGCAGTTCGGTGAAGTGGCCGGCGAGACTGCGGGCCGTGGCGTTGGCGTCTTTCTGGACGCCGTACCAGGCCAGGACGCTCTCCCAGCCGGGCACCGCGGCCAGCGGCCTCGCGGCATCGAAAACGATGTCACCTTGCGTGAGCGTGCCGGTTTTGTCGAGGCAGATGATGTCGACGCGAGCCAGCCCCTCGACGGCGGGCAGCTCCTGCACCAGCACCTGCTGCCTTGCCAGCTTCACAGCCCCTACCGCGAAGGTGATGCTGGTCATCAGCACCAGACCCAGAGGGACCATGGCGACGACGGCGGCAATGGTCGCCGTCGCCGCGTCCCGCCACGCTCCACTCGCCGAGGCTGCGGCCCACCCGCCCTGGGCAAGCATTTGCGCGTTCAGAACCAACAACGCCACCGGCCCGACAAACCAGGTGACCCATTTGAGGACCCGGTCAATGGAGGACCGCAGCTCCGAAGCCACCAGGGAGAACCTCTTGGCCTCGGCAGCCAGAGAGTTGGCGAAGGAATCGGCGCCCACCCGGTCCACCACGGCGGTCCCTTCTCCGGCAACGACGACGGATCCGGACAACACGCGGTCATCCTCCGTCTTTTCCACGGCATCGGATTCGCCGGTCAGCATGGATTCGTCCACCTGAAGCCCGCGGGAAGCTGCGACTAGCCCGTCCGCGGGCACTTGGTCGCCGGCCCGGAGGACGAGGGTGTCGTCCAGGACCACGTCGTCCAAGGCTATTTCTGCTTCAGATCCGTCCCGCATCACCCGGGCGTGCGGGGCATTCAACAGGGCCAGCCGGTCCAAAGCGCGTTTTGCCCGGTACTCCTGGACGCTTCCGATCACCGCGTTGGCGATGGCACTGAAACCGAACAGGGCATCCTGCCAGCGGCCGATCGCGAAAAGGACAATGAAGCAGGCCAGGATAATGCCGTTGAACAAGGTGAGCACGTTGGAGCGGACGATGCTCCACACGCTGCGGCTGGTGTCCTGAACGAAGGCGTTGGTTTGTCCGGCGGCGACCCTCTCGGCAACCTCCGCAGTGCTTAGTCCCTGAACGGCAGATCCGACGAGCCGGACGGCCGCCCCTGGTTCAGCCTTCTCGTTTTCCGGCACTCATGCCCCCGTTGTTGAGTCGGTCCAAGGATTTGAGACAGTCCGTGGATGGGATTGAGTATGCCAGTCGTCAGGCGGTGAAGGCGAGGTCCCGCGCGTGCAGCCTGTGGAGGAGCGGTTCGCCGCGGGCCACCCGGCGGGCCTCTTCGATGGTGCTCACCGCCATCCGCTCCAACTCCGTCCCCAGTGAACCCGCCAGATGCGGTGTCAGCAGCACGTTGGGATGCGTGTAGAACCCGGAGTCAGCCGGGAGCAACCAAGGTGTGGTGACGTCCAGGATGGCGTACAGGTCTCCCTGCTCAACGCGCCGAAGCAGCGCGTCCTGGTCCACCAGTTCCCCGCGGGCCGTGTTGATGAACGTGGCCCCGGGCTTGAGGCCGGCGACCAGCCCTTCGTGAACCAGATTGCGGGTGGACGGGAGCGACGGCGCGTGGAGGCTGACGACATCGCAACCGGCCACCAGCTCTTCCAGGCTGAGGCGTTCGACGCCGAGAGCGGCCGCCTCGGCATCGTTGAGGAAAGGGTCGGCCACCGCGACCTGAAGGTCGTAGGCCTTCAGGAGGCGGATCACGTGCCTGCCGATCCTCGAGGCCCCGATGATGCCCACGCGCTTGCCGAAGTTGCCCATGTCCGGAAACACGTGGTCGGGCTCGATCTCTGCTCTCTCCGAGTGCAGTTTCCTGGCAATCTGCAGGACGCGCTTGTTGGCCAGCAGGATCATGGCCACCGTGTATTCGGCCACGGGGATGGAGTTGGCGTCCGCTGCCGTGCTGACGTGGATACCCCGCTCCCAGCACTCATCACCCACATGGTGTTTGACTGTGCCTCCGGCGTGGAGAATGTGGCTCAGTCGTGGGGCAGCGCCCAAGGCCGCGGCATCAAGTTTCGGGCAGCCCCACCCCGTGATGAGTATGTCCGTGGCACCCAGAATTTCCAGGGAACGCTGCGAGGTGAAATCACCCATGGGCGCCGGGCTGAGGAGCTTCAGCCCGGGCCCCAGGGAGTCCAGCCGCCGGGCCGGGAACACCCGGTTCACGACGCCGGGACCCATGGCGAGCGCGACGTTCAGTTCGGTGCTGGTCACTTGACGCTCCCTGCAGTGAGTCCGGACTTCCAGAAGCGTTGCAGCAAGATGAAGGCAACGAGCAGCGGAATGATCGAAAGAAGCGAGCCCGTAATGACCATGGGCGTGAACTCGGGCTGCGGCACCGAATAGCCCTGCCAGATCGAGATACCGACGCTGACGGGGAGGAGTTGCTGGTCCTGGAGCATCACCAGGGGGAGCATGAAGTTGTTCCATACGCCCACGAACTGGAACAGGGCGATGGTGATGTAGCCGGGCATCATCATGGGCAGTCCCAGGGAGAAGAAGGACCGGATGGGACCGGCACCGTCCATACGCGCCGCCTCCAGTGTTTCGGCGGGGACGTAGCTGGCGGAGTAAACCCGCGCCAGGTACACACCGAACGGGTTGCACAGGACCGGAATGAGGACGGCCCAGACGGTATTTGTCATGCCCACCAGGGAGGCCAACAGATACATGGGCAGCACAGTGGCGGTGTTGGGGATCAGGACACCCACCAGGACGAAACCGAACAGCGAGTCCTTCCAGCGGAACTGGAACTTGTCGAACGCATAACCGGCCATCACCGAAATCAGGCTGCCCAGGACCGCTCCAACGCCGGCATACATCACAGAGTTGCCCAGCCACCGGAAGAACAGGCCTCCGTCCTGCTGGGCCACGTTGGCGATGTTCTCGAACAAGGAGAAGTTCCCCAAGGCGTAGGCGCTGGTGCCGTAGAGGTCTGCGGCGTTCTTGGTGGAGGCGAACACCAGCCACAGGACAGGGACCACCATGTAGGCGGAGCCAATGAGCAGGAGCCCGTTGACTGTGAGCTTGCTGGCGAATCCTCCGCCACGGTTGGACATACCCCTGGTGAATGCGGGGCCTCCTCGGCGGTGGCCCTGCTGTGAAGGAGAGGTGCTGCGGGGGCGGGAGAGTGTTGGGGTGCTCATGATTTGTTCATCCTGGAGCTGAGGCGGGTGACGGCCAGGGACAGGATTGCTGCCAACCCGGCAATGATGATGGAGGCAGCTGCTGCCTGGTTGAGGTTGTGGCGGATGAAGGCTGCGTCATAGGCCCACAGGTTGGGAACCCAGGTGCTTGTCACAGACGCTGTCGCCTTGGAGATGATGTTCGGCTCCGTGAACAGCTGCAAGGTGCCGATGATGGTGAACAGCATGATGACGCTCAAGGCCGGAAGAATCAGTGGGAACTTGATGCTTACCGCGGCTCGGATTTCGCCGGCACCGTCCACCCTGGCGGCTTCCAGGATCTCCCGGGGAACGGCCTGCAAAGCGGTGAACAGGATGATCACGTTGTAGCCGGTCCACTCCCAGACACCGATGTTCACAATGGACGGAAGCACCATGTGGGAGTCCAGGAAGTTGATCTGGATCCCGCCGCCCTGGAGTGCCTGGACCAGCGGGCTGATGCCCGGGGTGTAAAGGTAAGCCCAGATCAGGGCAGCGATGACGCCGGGAACCGCGTGCGGCAGGAATACCAGGAGTTGGAAAAGCTTGCGCGCCTTGGCCACCGTTGCATCGAGAAGGAGGGCAAAAACAACGGCTCCGCCTACCATGCAGGGAATGTAGATCAGGCAGTACAAGCCCAGCCTGGCGATGCCCTCCATGAAAGTCTCGGACTGGAAGACCTGCACATAGTTCTCGAGTCCTACAAAGACGGTCTTGGCTTCCCCGAACCCCAGCCCGGACTTCTGCTGTGAGTGGAAACTCAGCACGAGGGAATAGATCACCGGTGCGATCATGGCGATCACAAAGACCGCAAAGAAGGGGACCAGGAACAGTGCGGCAGTCCGCCCGCCGGTTCCTGCCAGTGCGCGGCCTTGGCGGCGCACTGTGGTGGTAAGGGCCTGGGTGGCCATGGGATTCTCCTAGCTGGAGGGGGCCTCCGCGGAGGCCCCCTGCCGGTGTGGCTTCTTTGTAGAGAGCTGCCGAACGCCGCCGGACTACTCTTTGACGGACAGGCCGGCTTGTTTCAGGCTCGCCACGGTGGCGTCCTGGGCGGTGTCGATGGCGTCGTCGATGGTGCCGCCGGTGGTGAGTTTTCCGTAGGCGTCTTTAAGCGCGGTGTTGGTGATGTCCCAGTTGGGACCCCACTGCCAGCCCGGGGTGATGTTTCCGTACGCCTTGTTGAAGACCTCGTAGATGTCGTTGCCGAAGTAGCTGGAGTCGTAGGCCTTCTGCGCAACCGGCGTCAGGCCCGGGAAGGCGAGGAACGCTGAACCGGTGTTGCCGCGCGCCTTGATGGCGTCCTGGTTGGTGGTGAGGAACTCCACGAATTTTGCGGCGGCTGCCGGATTCTTGCTGCTCTTTGTGACGTTGAAGCTGGATCCGCCGTAGAAGGCTCCGGATTCATTGCCCCAGGTGGGGAGTTCGGCTGCGATCCACTGGCCTTTCTGGCCGCTGGCTTCGGTGCGCTTCTGGATGCCTGTGGCGCTCCAGTTGCCGCCCAGCACGCCAACCACCGTGCTGTTGGCCAGGTCCAAGCTCCACTCGTCGCTGTAGGCCTGGCTGACCTTCACGATCTTCTCGTCAATCAGCTTCTGCCAGTAGCCCGCCACCTTCTGCGTGGCCTCGTCGTTGACGCCCACCTTCCAGCTGTCGCCTTCGGTGCCGAACCACTTGGCGCCGGCCTGCCAGGCCAGTCCGGCGCTCGCCGCTACCTCGTTGGGGTTGAAGCTGGCCAGATAGGAGTCAGGCGCTACGGCCTTGAGCTTCTTGCCTGCCTCTTCGAATTCGTCCCAGGTCTTAGGGACCTCGACGCCGGCCTTGTCCAGCATGTCTTTGCGATACCACATGAGCATGGGGGCTGCGTCGTACGGAAGGGCGTAGGTCTTCTCACCGAACTGGACCAGGGCCTTGGTTTCGTCCGTGAGCTTGTCCACGGTTTCGGCCTTGTTGATCAGGCCGTCGAGGGCAATGACCTGGCTGTTGCTGACGAACTGGGGCAATTGCGGATATTCGATGGTGGCCACGTCCGGGCCGATGCCCGCTGTGATGGCGGTGGAGAGCTTGGCGTACCCGCCGTTGGCGCCGTTGGGTATCGTTTCGAAACTGACTTTGATCTTGTCCTGGCTGGCGTTGAACGCTTCAGCCACCTTGTCCATACCGGCCAGGGACGACCAGAAAGTGATGGATCCGGAGGGATCCTCTGCAGGTGTGGGAGCGGCTGATGTGCTGGGGCCGGTGCCGCAGGCCGTGAGCAGCAGGGTACTGGCGGCCAGGCCGGCCATCCCTGCGAACAGGTGACGACGCTTCATGGTGTTCTCCTTTGAAGACTTGCAATGCGAAGGGGGCATGTGGTGGAGGCCACACGGCGATAGGTCCATGTAATCCGCAAGTTCGAACATCTTCAACGTTTCAAACAAATTCAAACATTTGATGCTCGCAGTCTTGCCGAAAGGCAGAGGAATTGCCAGCAAACGCCAATGGCATTCATGTTTGAACGAACAGAAATGCTGGACTGCGCTGACTCCTCGCTGCTATGAATTCTGGACACCCGAACGGCGGCTACTCAAAAGCCACTACCCAAGAACAGGGATTCCCATGGAGAAATCGAACATCAGCAGACGGTCAGTCCTTCAAGTTGGGGGAGCAGCGTCGCTCGCCGCGGCCATCGGGCTGGCAGCCGGCCAGCCGGCGTCGGCGTCCGCCCTCCTGGGATCCAAGCCAAAGGCGACCGAAGTCCTGGACCTGGGTCCCGGCGTCGTACAGTTCTCCCTCATGAGCGGGCTGCTGGTGGGCGAGACGCTGTACATAGGTTCGCGAAACCTCGATCCGGTGCGGATCGTGGCCTTCCATGTACCCAGCGGCAAAGTCTCCGGCGTGACCGAACTGGAAAACGGCTATGCCATCCAAACTCTCGCTGCCGACGCCTCCGGACGGTACCTGTATGCAGGCGTGTTGCAGAACGCTGCAGGTCCCAAGCCGAACCTGTTCCGCTGGGACCTTTCCACCCCGGGCGTGAGAGCCACCCCGATCGGACGCATCGGTGACCGCGACGTACGTGATCTCAGCGTGGCCCCCAACGGACGCCTCTACGCGGTGGGTGGCGGAAGCGGCACGGCCCCGGCCCTGTGGGAATACGATCCCGCCACAGGAGCAGTCACCAACCTGGGCGTTCCGGATGCGGGCGCCACCTTGGCCCGCGCTGTCGCGGCCACCGATTCCACTATCTTCTTCGGCGCCGGCAGCACCTTGAACGGAGGAGGCAGCGCCAGCCGCGCTTGCCTCTACGCGTACAACCATGCCGCCAAAACGTTCGCCAACGTCACCCCGGCGGAGATGGTCGCAGACCCCAGCATCCGCGACCTCGCGATCGTCGGAGACAAGGTCATGGTCAGCTCGGCAGCTTCGACGTCCACGTCCAAGATCGCGGCCGTGAGCGTCACCAATCCGTCCTCCTATGCCTTGGCTGCATCCGAGGGAAAGACCGCCAAGAACTTCGCAGCAATCGGTGACAAGGTCTATTTCGCCAACGAAGCCGGGCTCCTGGTCTATTCACTGTCCGCCAATTCGGTATCCGCCGTCTCCTACCAGGGGCCGTTCCTGGGCGAGATTTGGGGCGTTGACGCCCTGAACAGCAAGGTTCTGGTGACCTCCGCGTTCGGATTCGTAGCCGAGATCGACCCCGCTAGCGGGTCGTACAAGACCACCGACCTAGGCGAGGCCGGGGCGCCGTCGGACGCGCAGGAAGTCATGGGACTGGCAGCTGGAGGCGGCCTGGTCTACGTGGGCGGCAACGGGGTCATCTCACGCCGATCGTTGAAGACCGGACAGGTCACCAACATGACGGTCCCGGGTGAAGCCAAGGACGCCGTGGTGGTGGACCAGGTGCTTTACACCGGCCAGTACAGCTCCCAGGGCATCTGGAGCTATGACCCCCGCAGCGGTCAACCGATCAGCCAGGTGGCAAAGTTCTCCGCCGAACAGAACCGGCCCCTGGATGTCCATTGGGACGAGGTGAACAAGCTGGTCCTGGTGTGCGCCCAGGCTGACACCGAGGGTGGTGGCTCGTTGTGGACCTACAATCCCGCCACCGGGAAGTCGGGATTCTTCCTCAACCCCGTGGACTCAGTGCAGTTGGTGCGCGCAGTAACAGCGCGCGACGGCGTCGCCTACCTTGGCGGGGGACGGCCCGGTACTGAAGGTCCAGGTACCGTTGTGGCGTTGAATCCCGTAACGGGCAAGGAACTATGGCGGCTCGATCCCGGATTGGGTGCCGGCGTGTCTGCACTGGCGGTGCAAGGCAGGTACCTTTACGGGATCGTTCGCACGGGACGTGTTTTCGTCATTGACCTGCCAAAGCGCAAGCTGATCCACCAAGCGGACATCAGTCCGGTCTGCACCGGGTTCGCCGCGCTGGTAACCAACCGAGGCGCTGTTTACGGTGTCTCGGACACGGACGTGTTCCGCTTTGATCCCAAGACCTTCGAGGTGGCCACAGTGGTGGCAGGCATCGACGGCGGCTGGTACAGCGGCTCCCACATCACCAACGACGAAGACGGGTACCTCTACACGATGCGTGGCCGGAACGTCGTACGGATCGACGACCACCCGCGGCGGTAGTGGATGGCGTTGTGGGGCCCGCTCTGCGCACTCTGGCGAGTGTTTTACGCGCAGAGCGGGCCCCACAACGTTCGTTTATGCTTGTTTGAACATTTGGATTCCGGAAGAGGACTGGCATGCTCAGCGGGGAACGCCACGAGAAGATACTCCGTGAACTGGAGCTTCGCGGGACCCTGACCGTGAACGACTTCGCCGAAAAAAGCGGTCAGTCCACCATGACCATCCGCCGGGACCTTACCCAGCTCGCGGCTCAGGGACTGCTGCGCCGGGTCCACGGTGGTGCGGTCCGCATGGTGGTGGAGCGGCCGGGGGACACAGTCCACAGGCGCGCACGCCAGCCGCTGGCTACCCTCGGCCTCATAGTCCCAACCACCGGCTACTACTTCCCTGAGGTCATCCGTGGCGCAGAAGCTGCGGCCAGGGCCCTGAACGCACGCCTCATCCTAGGCGTCAGCAACTACTCCGCGGAGGACGAGCTTCGCCAGCTCCAGCGCATGGTGGCCAACTCCGTGGACGGGATCCTCCTGGCGACCGCGGGCCCCCTCGAGCCTGGTTCGCCGACGTTTGACCTGCTGTCCGGCGTGCGGATCCCCGTGGTGCTGGTGGAGCGCTCAAGCCGGGTGTTCGAGTCAGTGATGTCGGATCACGGCTATGGCGCTGAACTGGCCATGGAGCACCTCGCGTCTCTGGGACACCGCAGGATCGGGCTGGCTGTTGCCACCAGCGCTACGGCCCCCTGGCTCCGTGAAAGCCATGAGCGGATGGTGGCCAAGCTGGGTCTGGAAACGGATGCACCCGTCATGGAGTATGACCGTTCAGTGGTGGGCGCGGGCAACAACCAAAAAGAGTTCAAGAAGTTCCTGAAAGATTGCCGCCGCACCGGAACCCACGCTGCGCTGGTCCTTCCCGACGAGGAAGCCATCACGCTGATCAACCTTGCTGAGGAATCCGGAGTCAGTGTGCCCGAAGACCTCGCCATCGTGGCGTATGACGACGAAGTGGCCGACCTCGCTCCGGTGCCGCTGACGTCCATCGCACCTCCCAAACGGGACGTCGGCCACGCCGCGGTGACCATGTGTATGGAACGCTTGGCAGGAAAGCCCGGGGCTGCAGTTTCGCCTGCCCTCCGCCGCGTAAGCCTCGCCCCCCAGCTGATCATCCGGGAGTCCACGGCGTTCGGGGAGGATGCGGAGTAGGGCCTGGTTTCGATCACCCCCGCCACGGAGTGACCCGGGGCCACCAGCCCGGGACATTGCGCCGGTAATTGAGGTATTGCTTGCCGTAGGTCTCCGTGAGTGTTGGTTCCTCGTAGCCCTTCACGAAGGCGACCACTGCAACCAGGACTGTGACTGCGTAGGCCACCAGCCCCCAACTGCCGAACAGCAGCGATTGGCCGAGAATGATGCCCAGCACTGCGAGGTACATGGGGTTGCGCACGTGGCGGTAGGCCCCCGTCACCACCAGCGCCTCCGTGGGAGCCGCCGGGGCAGGGGATGAGGCCCGCGACGACACCAGGGGCGAGGAAGAGGAACGTCCCCATCCACGCACGTGCGGGCGACCTTGCCTGGGCCATGCGCGTAAGAATAGTCTCTTTGCTGCCCGCCCCACAGTGCCGCCGGAGCTGCGACCGGTGAGCGCTGAGCCCGACCCCGCACCACAATCAGGGCTACGAGGGCGATCAGGATGTAGATCATGTTGGCCGGGCCCGCCAGTTGCAGGAGCGGGCTCTGTGGTCCGGCAGCGGCTTGGTCGATGCCGCCGGTGGACAGGAAGAGCGTGGGGTCATAGAGGGCGTGCAGAATCATGGGCCAGATCAGGTTACAGGTGACCCGCAGGGTCAGATACATGCAAATGCCGAAGCCGAACGTGAACAGTATGGTCACCAGGACGGTGATGATCGGCATGCCTGACAGGGCATTGGCCGAGTGCAGGAGCGCGAATACCAGTGATGAAAGCACCATGACCACCCACTCGGACTTCCCAGAATCGCGGAGCATTTTCACCACGATGCCTCGTGTGAGGATTTCCTCCGCGAAGCCGATCAGGAGTCCGGTAACCAGTGTGATCACCACGACGGATGCCTGGTAGCTGCTGTAGTTGATTCCCAGGAAGCGCAGCACGATGGCAGCAACCAGGAAGAACGGCGCGGCCCACATCCACCAGCTTCCCTTGACGGGTTGCTGCGCGAAGAGTGGTTTAAACCATTTCACCGAATAGACAAAGGCAGCCAGCACGAGGCTGCCAACAAGCAATGACAGGGTCAGGCCGACGAAGACGCTCTGCGGGGTGCGGAAGAGATCCTCTGCATCCACCTGGTCGCGTGCAAAGGCGCCGATCACTTGGCCGGCGCCGAGGTAGATCGCCATGTAGAGAACCGCCAGCAGGACGGCCCGCCACCAGCCTCCTCGATCCCAGAAAGCCTTCCAACCGGAGATGCGTGCTTCCTTCCCCATTTACTGCCCCCTTTTTTCGGAACTCGGGTTGCCCTCGCCCCCCCGCTAAAAACCTACTACTTCGTGCAGTTCCCCAGCCGATCGCCTGGCATGCCGGTAGTAGTCGGCATGTGCCAGGTTTACAGCGGCATCTTCGTCAATAATCACCGTGGTCCGCGGGTGCTGTTGGATGACAGAGCCTGGCACGGCCGCGGACACAGGACCTTCAAGCGCGGCTGCCACAGCCTGCGCTTTGTTGGCTCCGAAGGCCAGGAGCACCAACTGCCTGGCCCGGAGGATCGTGCCCAGGCCTTGGGTGATGCAGTGGGTGGGGACCTCCTCGGGCGAGGCGAAGAACCTGGCGTTATCCTTGCGTGTTTGTTCGGCCAGAGCCTTGATCCGGGTGGTGGAAGCCAGGGAGGAGCCCGGTTCATTGAAACCCACATGCCCGTTGGACCCGATGCCTAGTATCTGGAGGTCGATGCCTCCGGCCTCGGCGATCATGGCTTCATACTCTGCTCCGGCCTGGGTGATGTCAGGGCCGGTGCCCCTCGGAGTGAACACGTGATCCGGGTTCAATCCCAGGGGCTCCACGACTTCGCGGGTGATGACGGAGCGGTAGCTCTCAGGATGCCCTGGCGGGACACCGAGATACTCATCCAACGCGAAGCCGCGTACGCGGGAAACATCGATGCCCTCTTCCCTGACCGCCTTGGCTAATGCTGCGTACGTGGTTAGCGGGGTCGAACCTGTGGCCAGCCCCAGCACGGTGGCCGGGTTGTCCTGGATCTGCTGCGCGAAGATCGACGCGGCTACGTTTCCTGCCTCTGCTTGGTCGCGGACGATAATGACTTCTGCCATGGGATTCCTTTGCTTGCTGGAGGGTCCTACTTTTCTTTCGAAGGCTTTTTGTCCTTCTTGTACTTCTTCAACTTCCCCTCCAGCGATAAGTCATCGATCCGGACCAGGTTGGGGCCTTGAAGCGTGTAGAGCAGGCCGTCTTCGTCCGCTGTGATGTGGGGCCCGCTGTACCAGCCGCCATTGATGTCAGCCACAACAACGGACGCCGCGAACGTGATCGGGTCAATGCGGAACACCGTGGTGTCGGAGACGCCGTAGACAATCCCGCGGCTAACCTGGAGGGCGCCGAAGTCGGTGCAGACGCTGCTCAAGTCGCCCCGGTGAACCACCTGGCGGGTGTCGAGGTCAATGACGAACAGGCCCGCAGCCTTGCGGGACATGCCGTAGAGGAACTTGCCGTGGATGGCCATTGCAGCGATCCCTTGGGGCTGGCCCGGGTCAAGGCGCCAAAGCTCCTGGTTTGCTAACGGATCCCAGGCAACCACGGTGCTTCGGGGGCCGGTGGCGTAGATGTTGTCCCCGCCCAGGTAGGCCACTCCATCCTTTGTGGCCACTGCCCGGACCATCTGGAGGGCATCGATTGGATTGACCTTGGTGATGACCTGCGTTGTCACCGGGTTGTAGGCGGCGAAGCAGCCGCCACCGCCGGTATCGTTCTGCGCGCCGGCAATGACCAGCCCGTTGACGGCGTCCCAACAGACATCCAAGGGGCGGTTTTGTCCGGCAGGGAGGGCCGCCACTTGATAGGGGAGCTGCCCGGTAGAGGGATCGTAGGAGTAGATGCCCCTGGAGTTGTACTGGCCCGTGAACAGGATTCCGCCCACCACTACGGCGTCCTTGGCCTCGCCCGTCGCGCGGAGGTAGGAAACCTGGTTTGACGCCAACTGGTGACGCGCAATGGTTCCCGTGCCGCCCACGTAAACGTCCCCGGCGCCCGCGGCGAGGCCCATGCAAAGCTGCGGCCCGCCCGGTGCTCCAGCCTGTGTGAGGTCATGCTTGACGGCGGTCTTCGCTACAGGATCGACTTCAATGACGTCGTAAGAGGAAACAGTGAGCGCCTTATTGCCGTAGACGTCCAGACCCCACATGGCGCCAACATCCTCTGTGAGGATCTGGGTGATCTTCTTGCTGACCATGTTGTAGGACCAGACGCCCGGCTCCTTGACGAAGAAGACGTCGTTGCCCAACTGCCGGAACATCACGCCGGTCTTGGCGATGATCGTGAATTTAGAGTGGTCCGCCAGGTTGATCAGCACGGACTTTCCTGGTCCCTTGACCCCTACTCCCAGCTGTCCGTTCAGGACACTCAACGAGGTCACTGAGACACCGGTGGCCACGTCCGCCGGAAGGATGTTCGTGGAGGTTTTCGTTGTCCGATCGAACGCAAACAGGCGCGCCGGGCTGGAGCCATTGCCGCCGCCCAGTGTGCTGCCTGTGCCGAAGTACACGGTGTCAGCGGTAGCGGCAACAGCCTGGGCGATGGTGGCTCCGGGGTCCGGGGTACCCCAGTTGGTCACGGTATTCGTGGCGGGGTCGTATTCCCAGAGTGAAGGGGCCTTCGTGGTTTCACCGCCACCTGCTGCGTAGACCTTGCCATCAGGGGATACGGACAGCGCCCGGATGTCACGGTCGCCGGTTTCGCCCACGCCCACTGCGGGCACGTTGGGCGTTCGGAGGTCCCAGCGGTACAGGTTCGGCTTTCCATCGATTCCATCGCGCAGCACACCTGCGTACAGGTAGCGGCCGGTGGAGTCGGCGGCCAAAGCCTGGATGCTGTACCCCGAGCCGAGGTCCGTCCGTGACGTGATGGTGCCTGTGGGGAGGTGGTATCCAATCACCCTTACCGGGTTCAGGTTGCGGGACCCGATATAGACCGTGTCGCCCACAAGCAGCGAACTCATGAGCGAAAACTGGACGACGGCGGGTCCCAGGTCCGTGATCTGAGGCGCCCAAGTGTTGAGCGGACGGGCGGCCTCTGCGGCGCCGGGGGACATTGCTGACAGCGCTACGGCGAGTCCGCCGATGCCCCCGGTCTGCAGCAATTGACGGCGATTGATGGCGAAGGTGGACATGGAAAGTTCTCCTCATTGAGTATCCCGTGGGGGTGGATTCATGGCGCTTGGAGCGGTCCGGATCCGCACTGTGCACTTCACTCAGGGTTTCAGCCGCAGAACGGGAAATCCATGATTCGAACATTTTCAGACATTGGGTGGTGCCCGTCCTTGCAGGTATTCAACTGTCGGGGCAGCCGTCATGGCAAAGGCGTATCCCTGTGGTGTAAACGGCGGAACTGGATCGGGGAGTGTCCTGTCTTTTTGGTGAAGAGCCGGCTGAAGTAGGCGGGGTCGTCGTAGCCGGTGAGCGTAGCGATCCGTTGGACGGACAGGGCCGTATCGGCAAGGAGCGACTGGGCACGGGATATGCGCAGCTGCAGAACGAGCTCCTTGGGGCCTGTCCCGGTAGCAGCCCGGACTGTACGCCTGAGGTCGGGGACGGAAACCTCCATTGATGCGGCCAGTTGGGACAGGCTGAGTGGCAGATGGGCCAGTTCGTGCAGCGCGGTGAGGAGCTTGTCGTCCCGGCCCGGAAGGCCGGGGTCCGTGGTGCGTCGGCCGGTTTCGACGAGGATTCTTTGGCAGAGCACTGAGGCCTCAAGGTCTCCATGCCGCCCAGCGGTTGAGAGGGCGGCCCGCAGCTGGGGAAAAAGTCCAAGTCCCGCCTTATCTGCGTGGCCGTCAATTCGGACCAAGGGCCGGGTGCGGGCGAAGCACCCCAGCTCCTCCATCGCCCGCGCCGTGGGCCCGGTAAAGAGGAGCCAGTGCTCTTTCCACCCAAGGGGTCCTGGCCCGTAGCCGTGGCTTACCCCCGGAAAGAGCCAGATGACAGCGGGAGCCTGGACTTCGAACCGGGCGCCATCCATCGTGAAATGACCGGACCCCTCAGAGACCAGCACCATGGCGTGGCTGCTCAATGTCCTCTCGGAAAAGGAGGGCAGAACACCGCTTTGCTCACCGGCGCCGAGGCACGCCAAGCCCAGGTCCCGTAGCGGGTGGGCGGGTTGCCGATAGCTCGACCAATTGTCCATGGCCTCCAATGTTGCCCTTGCTTGAACAAGAAAGACAAGGCTCGCAAAAGTCCAAGTGATCGCCAACGGGAGTCCATTCACTTCCTTGGGCGCCGGTGCCAAGGTGGTGACTATGTTGACCTCGAATGGCTACGTCCTGGACGAATCGGAAACCCGCTTGGCCGAGCTTGAACCGGTGCCCTCCTCCGAACGTGGTGATCGCGACGCGTTGTGGGCACGGCTTCGCCGGGACGGATACCTCTACTTGAAGGGTCAGTTGAAACCGGACAAGCTCCTGGATTTCAGGGAGTTCTACTTTGCTTCATTGGCCGAGGCGAATATCTTCGCACCCGGCACCGATCCCCGTGACGGTATCGCCTCTGAGGGCGACGCGGACAGGGCCGCCTTGCGCCGGGGCCTGTTTGATCGCATTGTCCCGGGCCCGGAGTACCAGGCGCTGTGCACGGCGGAGGGAATTGCCGATTGGTTTGCCTGGTTTCTCGCCGATGACGTCCATCTGCACCGGCGCAAGATCATTCGCCACACCAAGCCCGGTGAGAGCGGCATCGGCACGGCAACCCAGGCACACTACGATCTCGTCTACCTCCGCGAGGGCAGCGATCGTGTGCTCTCCATGTGGATTCCGTTGGGCGATTGCCCGCGGGAACGTGGCGGATTGGCTTATCTGGAGGGAAGCCACCACTGGGTGATGGCAGACGAGCGCGAGGGGACCCTGAAACTTCCCGCTGCGTCCATTACCGCCGACCTTCCGGGGTTGGCGGACGAACGTAACGCACGATGGCTGGTGGCCGATTACGAGGTTGGGGATGTCGTGGTCCACTCGGCTCACATTGTGCACGCTGCCTTGGACAACATGGACCGCGGAGGCACCATGCGGCTGTCCACGGATATCCGTTATCAGCGGTTGAGCGAACCTATCGACTGGCGCTGGCAGGAGCACTGGAATTACGACGACGGCCTCTGAGCCGCAGCCGTGCGGCACCTCTACTTGGGCTGCTGGACCGCGCCGCGCCACCATGCAACCGTGGCCGCCGCGGCTTGGGCCAGAGGGGTGGGGTCGAGCCCCAGGAGCCGCTGGCTTTCCGAGGAATCCATCACGAACGGCCGCTCGAACTGGTACAGCAACTCGGCCAGTTCGCGCATGTCCGTAGAGAAAAGGCCCGCCACCCGCAGCACCCATCCGGGCACGGCGCTCACTTTGGGTGCAGCAACACCGGCGGCAGCCGCATGCGCTTCGGCTATCTCTCGCTGGGTCACGGCGGCACCGGTGGGGGCATGCAGCACGCGGTTCCAGAGTTCCGGCTTATGCGCCGCAGCGATCATGGCGGCTGCGAGGTCCGGTACATAGGTAAAGGAGTGCGGCTGGCGGGTGCTCCCGATGACCTGCACTACCTTGCCTGCCAGGATGGGCTTCACCATGCGCTCGCCGACGTGGGCCATTTTCACGCGCGGCCCGAAGAAGTCGCCGGCCACGACGCTGACGGTATTGGCCGCATGTGCCTGCCGTGCCTTCAGCAACGCGGTGCGGATGCCGCGTTTACCGCCGTCCGCCGCGCGAGGCCCGGCTTCGGTCATGATCCGGTCGGGCTCGCTGTAGGAGTACAGGCTTTCAGGGAACACGACGACGGCGCCCACGGCTGCCGCTGCATCCATCACGGTCTGCTCGGCCTGGGGAAGTTCGACTGCCCAGGCCGCGGCGCGGTAGGCGCTTCCGTGGATGCAGTGGAACACCGCATGGGCGCCTTGGAATGCATGGGAGACCTGACCGGGGTCGGAGGCATCTACCCGCATCCTTTCCACCAGCGGGTGCTCCGGGCCGCTGCCTGATCGGGTCAGGATGCGGACTTGGTGGCCTTGCTCCGCGAGCTGTTCGGCGACGGTGTATCCAACGGGTCCTGCTCCGGTCACAACGTACATGGGGTTCTTCTTTCGGGATAGCGGCAGATGGCCTGGTCAAAAGCGAGAGCACTGCTCTCTGAATCCAGAATGACGGCCTTTTCAATCAATGTCAAGAGCAGTGCTCTCATTTGTTGGCGACGCTCTCTCTTATGGCAAGCTGGACTCATGCCGTCCACCGGAACGCCCAAAAGCAAACCAGCTACTCCGCGCGAACGTGCTCGCGCCCAAACCCTGGTCGACATCGTGCGCATCGGACGCGAGCACTTGGCGGTCCATGGGGCCGCTGCCCTTTCCCTGCGTGCCGTGGCCCGGGACCTCGGTGTCGTATCCTCTGCGGTCTACCGTTACGTCCAGAACCGGGACGAACTCCTTACACTCCTGCTCATCGACGGCTACAACGAGCTCGGCGACGAAGTGGACACGGCCGTGGCAGCAGTTCCGGACGTTGACTTTGCCGGGCAATTCAAGGCCCTGGGCCGCGCGGTCCGGCACTGGGCTCTCCGGGAACCCGCCAGCTACGCCCTCCTCTTTGGCAGTCCGGTGCCCGGATACCAAGCTCCGGGGGAGCGCACCACCGTCCCGGGAACCCGCGTCATCTTCCGCTTGGTGGGCATCTTCGATTCCGCCCAGCGGGCGGGCGTCCTGGACGCCCGGGTGGGTCCCGCCGTCGTGATTCCTCCGGCGTTGGCGGCAGATCTGGAAGCCATCCGCTCGGAACTGAAGCTCTCCGTGTCGGATCCGTCCCTGGCGCGCGGTGTGCTGGTGTGGACGTCCGTTTTCGGGGCGATCAGTTTTGAGGTTTTCGGTCAGTACGGCCAGGACACCTTCAAGGCACGCGACGAGTTGTTCGAGCACCAGTTGTCCGTCCTTCAGGGCGTGGCCGGGCTCTAAGGTTGGGGCGCTAGAGTATTCGGATGGCTCGAGGACTGGCGGATATCGGTGCGGAGGGCGTCCTGCTGGCCGGTGCCGGCCGCGCCATTCTCCTGCAGATCGCCAATCCGCGCGTCGGCCACGGCGTAGCCGAGCACAGCAACTTCGCGGAGCGCCCCATGGACAGGCTCCGGGCCACCATGACCTACGTGTACGCGGTGATCTATGGTTCCGAGGAACAGCTCAAAGCCGTCCGACGCGCCGTCAACAGGGCGCACGCGCCGGTCCGGCGGAGCCCCGATGCCACCTCCGCGGGCTACAGCGCGTTCGACGCCGAGTCCCAGCTCTGGGTGGTCGCCACCCTCTACGACACCGCCGTCACCGTGTACGAAAAGGTCCACGGACAGCTCGACGACGAGACCGCCGACAGCATCTACCGCGACTATGCCCGGATCGGAACGGCGCTCCAGCTTCCACCCGGAAGGTGGCCACGCGACCGGTCCGCTTTCGCTGAATATTGGGCGGCTCAGGTTGAGGCGTTGCGGCCGGACGCAAAGGCGCTCAAAGTCGCCAGGGAACTGCTCTATCCATCCGGCGGTCCGCGCTTGCTGCGCCTGGCCATGCCGCTGGCCCGTTTCCTCACGGCCGGGCTCCTGCCCGCGCCTGTCCGGGAAGCTTTTGGTTTCCCATGGAGCCCCGGCCACGCCCGACGGTTCGACCGGACCATGAAGGGCCTGGGCCGGGTCTACCCCAGGCTGCCGGAGCGGATCCGGCACTGGCCGCGGGACTACTACTTGAAGCAACTCTCCGTCGACGCCAAGGCACCCAATGCGTAATCCCACCTCCGTTGAAGAGTCCATTGACCGGGCTGCCCACCGTTACCTGGATCGTGCGGACGGCGGACGGCTGCGTGGCCGGCTCACGGAGTTTGTGGTTTTCGGGCTGAAGCAGGCGTGGGCGTGTGTGTTCGGGGCCGCGCTGCTTGCGGTGATCATCGCGGCCCGCCTCTGGTATCCCGCCGACGCCGGACTGGCGCGCAACGACTTCCTCACCATTGCCGCGATCGTCATCCAAGTGCTCATGATCAGCTTCAAGCTGGAGACGTTGCGGGAGTTGCGGGTGATCCTGCTTTTCCATGTGGTGGGGACGGTGATGGAACTGTTCAAGACGGACGTGGGCTCCTGGGCGTATGAGGCCGAGGGTGTCCTGCGGATCGGCGCGGTGCCGCTGTTCAGCGGGTTTATGTATGCGGCCGTGGGTTCCTACATGGTGCGGGTTTTCCGGCTGTTCGACCTCCGCTTCGACCGCTACCCGCGGCGGTGGATCACGGCCCTTGTTGCGGCGGGGATTTACGTCAACTTCTTCTCGCACCACTACATCCTTGACCTTCGCTGGGTGCTGCTTGCCGCCGTCGTGCTTGTCTACGGGAGGTGCGCGATGCACTTCCGGGTGTTCCGCCGCCGCTTCAAGATGCCGATTCTGGTGTCGTTCCTGCTGGTGGCGCTGTTCATCTGGTTCGCCGAGAACATCGGCACGTGGTCGCGTGCGTGGCTGTATCCGAACCAGCTGAACGGATGGCAGGCGGTTTCCATCGACAAACTCCTTGCGTGGTTCCTGCTGATGATCATTTCCGTGGTGCTGGTGGCGTGGGTCTACAAACCGGAACCGCTCGACGCCGCTGACGCCACCCAAACGGCTGACGCCACCCAAATTCTCTAATGACACCCGGATGTGGGTGTCCCCGCTCCGGGTGAGTGGCGCTGTGCATTGTGCGCGTCGTGAGGCTTCACCGCCAGTTCACCGTAGGCGAAACAACCCCTTTTTGCCGCGTGATTCCGGGGGTCTCCGGGTCATCTTCCAGAAAGTTGAGCGCACTAGACTCAACTTTGGATTGACTTAAATCCAGGGCTGAGTACAGTTGAGTGCAGAACGCTCAACTAGCCGATTGTTGAGCAGGCTCCCGACAGGTCAACCGCCCAACGGACCACTGCCAGGTGCAATCTCCAACATCGGCCATTGAAAGGAAACAAGATATGTCACGTGCAGTAGGTATCGACCTCGGAACCACCAACTCCGTGGTCTCTGTTCTCGAAGGTGGCGAGCCCACCGTCATCGCCAACGCAGAAGGCGGCCGCACCACGCCGTCCGTAGTTGCGTTCTCCAAGTCCGGCGAAGTCCTGGTCGGCGAAATCGCCAAGCGCCAGGCCGTCAACAACATCGACCGCACCATCGCCTCCGTCAAGCGCCACATGGGCACCGACTGGAGCGTCGCAATCGATGACAAGAAGTACACGCCGCAGGAAATTTCCGCGCGTATCCTCATGAAGCTCAAGAACGACGCCGAGAGCTACTTGGGCGAAAAGGTCACCGACGCTGTGATCACCGTTCCGGCATACTTCAACGATGCCGAGCGCCAGTCCACCAAGGAAGCCGGCGAGATCGCAGGCCTCAACGTCCTCCGTATTGTCAACGAGCCCACCGCGGCTGCACTGGCCTACGGCTTGGACAAGGGCAAGGAAGACGAACTCATCCTGGTCTTCGACCTCGGTGGCGGTACCTTCGACGTCTCCCTCCTCGAGGTTGGCAAGGACGAAGACAACTTCTCCACCATCCAGGTCCGCGCAACTGCCGGTGACAACCGCCTCGGTGGCGACGACTGGGACAACCGCGTCGTCGAGTGGCTCCTGAGCCAGCTCAAGGTCAAGGGCATCGACCTCTCCAAGGACAAGATCGCCCTCCAGCGTCTCCGCGAAGCTGCAGAGCAGGCCAAGAAGGAACTGTCCTCCTCCACCAGCACCAACATCTCCCTCCAGTACCTCTCCGTCACCCCTGATGGCCCGGTCCACCTGGATGAGCAGCTGACCCGTGCCAAGTTCCAGGACCTCACCAAGGACCTGCTGGACCGCACCAAGAAGCCGTTCCACGACGTCATCGCCGAAGCCGGCATCAAGGTTTCCGACATCGACCACATCGTCCTCGTCGGTGGCTCCACCCGTATGCCTGCTGTCTCCGAGCTCGTCAAGGAACTCGCCGGCGGCAAGGAGCCCAACAAGGGTGTCAACCCGGACGAAGTCGTGGCCGTTGGTGCCGCACTGCAGGCCGGTGTCCTGAAGGGCGAGCGCAAGGACGTCCTCCTCATCGACGTCACCCCGCTGTCCCTCGGCATCGAAACCAAGGGTGGTGTCATGACGCACCTCATCGAGCGCAACACGGCCATCCCCACCAAGCGTTCCGAGACCTTCACCACCGCTGACGACAACCAGCCGTCCGTGGCCATCCAGGTCTTCCAGGGCGAGCGTGAATTCACCCGCGACAACAAGCCGCTGGGCACGTTCGAACTGACCGGCATCGCTCCGGCACCGCGTGGCGTCCCGCAGGTCGAGGTCACCTTCGACATCGACGCCAACGGCATCGTCCACGTCTCCGCCAAGGACAAGGGCACGGGCAAGGAACAGTCCATGACCATCACCGGTGGCACCGCGCTCTCCAAGGACGACATCGACCGCATGGTCCGTGAAGCCGAAGAGCACGCTGCAGAGGACAAGGCACGCCGCGAAGCTACGGACACCCGTAACTCCGCAGAGCAGCTCGCCTACTCGGTGGACAAGCTGATCGCCGACAACGACGACAAGCTGCCGGAAGAGGTCAAGACCGAGGTCAAGGCCGACGTCGACGCCCTCAAGTCCGCACTGGAAGGCACCGACGACGCCGCCGTCAAGACCGCGTTCGAGAAGCTCCAGGCCTCCCAGACCAAGCTCGGCGAAGCCATCTACTCGCAGGCCGCCGCAGCTGATGCTCCGGGTGCCGGCGCTGAAGGCGCACCTGCCGGTGACAAGGCAGCCAACGACGAAGACATCGTTGACGCCGAAATCATCGACGAAGACGAAGCGAAGAAGTAGCCATGCCTCATCACGGCAACGAAGCAGAGCACTCAGAAGGCAACGAGCCGCGCAAGCCGGTTATTCGGGACAACCGCAAGGTTGACCCGGAAACCGGGGCAGCCCGCCACCCTGAAGGCGAAGCCACGGCTCACAGCGAAGGCAATGCCGCTCCCTCGGACGGCGATGCGCTCTCCCAGGCTGAGGAAATCCTCAACGGGGTAGAGGTGCCGGCTGAAGAGTCGGTAGCCTCCGGTGCCGCAGCTGAGGCCCAGGCAGCGGAGCTCCGCAACGATCTCCTTCGCCTCCAGGCTGAGTACGTCAACTACCGCAAGCGCGTCGAACGCGACCGTGCCGTAGCAGGGGAGATGGCCGTCATCGGCGTCCTGAACTCCCTGCTCCCGGTGCTGGACGACGTCGACGCCGCACGCCAGCACGGTGACCTCGAGGACGGCCCCTTCGCCGCGATCGCCACCAAACTGGAGAACGCGCTGAAGACGTACGGGCTGGAACGCATCGCGGACACGGGTGTCGAATTCGACCCCACCATCCACGAGGCACTCATCCAGCAGCCCGGCGAGGACATCCAGGTTGACACCGTCAGCCAGGTGCTGCGCTCCGGATACCGCTCAGGAGAGCGTGTCCTGCGTGCAGCCCAGGTGATTGTCGCGGTTCCGGCCTAAGGTGAGTTGACCGCAGCGCGAAGTGGAATATGGGCCCCGGGAGTGGCATCGGGCCTGCCGGAGCGTGGCGGCTCAAGTCCGTTAGGACTGAGCCGCCACGCGTAGGGGCGGGGGCCCATATTCCGCGTAGCGCAACGTAACGACAGATTTGAAAGGAAACGCTCTTGGCCAGCCAGGACTGGGTTGAAAAGGATTTTTACGCGATCCTTGGTATCGCCAAGGACGCGTCCGACGCGGATATCAAGAAGGCTTACCGCAAGCTAGCCCGGCAGTACCACCCGGATACGAATTCCGGGGATGCTGCTGCGGAGAAGAAGTTCAAGGACATTTCCGAGGCTTACTCGGTGTTGTCGAGTCCTGAGGACCGGCAGCAGTATGACGCCATCCGTGCCATGGGTGGCGGGGCCCGGTTTGCTCCGGGAGCCGGGCGCGGCGGTGCGGGTGCCAACGGTGGGTTCGAGGACCTCTTTGGCGGCCTGTTCGGCGGCGGACCAGGCGCCCGTCAGCCTGCGGGCGGAGGCATCCCTCCGGAGTTTGCCGACTTGTTCGGCGGGGGATTCGGCGGTGCCGGCCAGACCGGTTTCCAGCGGGCTCCGCAGAAAGGTTCGGACCGCACGGCGACCACCACCATTTCCTTCGCCGGCTCCATCAAAGGCACCACGGTGAGCCTGCGCGAAAGCAACGGCAACGTGATCGACGTCAAGATTCCAGCCGGGATCAAGGACGGGCAGAAGGTCCGTCAGCGTGGCAAGGGCAACGTCGGCCCTGCAGGCAACGGTGATCTCATCATCACCGTGAGCGTGAAGCCCCACGATTTCTTCCAGCGCGACGGCGACAACATCCGCATCCACGTGCCTGTCACGTTCGCGGAAGCGGCGCTCGGCGCCACCATTGAGGTTCCAACGCTCGACGGCGACACCGTCAAGTTGCGTGTACCGGCGGGCACACCCTCTGGCCGTACCTTGAGGGTCAAGGGCCGTGGCGTGAAGACGTCCAAGGCGACCGGCGATCTCCTGGTGACCATCGACGTCGCGGTTCCCCAAAACCTGAACAAAGAAGCGGAAGAAGCTGTCAAGGCGTTCGCTGCTGCCACCACTGACGCGAACCCGCGTCGCGACCTGGCCGCGAAGGCCCGGTTGTAAGGAGGCAGGTCATGGCAATCGACGTCAACCAGCCGATCTTTGTCATCTCCGTCGCTGCGGAGCTCGCTGACATGCATCCGCAGACGTTGCGCCAGTACGACCGCCTGGGCATCGTCTCGCCCAGCCGCGCCCCCGGCAAGTCCCGCCGCTACTCCCAGAACGACGTCAACAAACTGCGGGAGGTCCAGCGCCTTTCGCAGTCCGGCGTCTCCCTCGAGGGCATCAAGCGCATCCTTGACCTTGAGAACCAGGTGGCCGCGCTGCAGTACCGGGTGGCTGAACTGACCGAGGAACTGTCACGGCGCCGCACGCCGATGGATGCGCGCATCTTCGCGGCGGGAGCTGCCGGCGACGTCGTCAGCCTTGCCCGCGGGCAGCGGCCACGGGGTCGTTCCCAGGCAGTTGTCGTGTGGCGGCCGCGGCCGGCGGAGGACCGCTGATCCCCGCATCAATGCAGCTGGAGCAGGCTTAGCTAGACCAGCCCTCCGCGTTCGCCGATCGCCGCTTCCAAGGACCGGAGGACGGCAAAGGGGACTATCCCGCTGGTCCTCGGGTTCTGCGGACTGGGGTTGTTGCGGATCTCGAAGCGGTATTCGCCGGAGGGGCCCGAGGCTTCAATGACGTGGCTGGTCAGTGAGGCCTTCGGGTCGGCCGTCAGCCGCACCTGCACGCCGTCCCAATCCCCGACGGCCTCAGCCACGGCCGCTGCGACGTTGAGTGAGCGCGGAAACAGCCGTGCCGCTTCCTGGGCTGAGCCGAGGAAGACCTCCAGCGGTTCTGTGGTCGCTCGGATCCCATCGGCTTGCTCCTGTTCCATCCAAGGTTGGACCAGCGTTTCAGGAAGTTTAGTGGTGGAGACCACCACGGAATCGTAGGCGGCTTCCCTTGCGCCGGCTTCAAGGAGGTCGAGCCCGCCCACAGCGCCCGACGTCATGAACAACCTCCCGGGACCGCACGCGTTCAAGCGTGCTGCCAGCCCCTGGTCGGCAAGGGCGCCGATGGAGGTGATCAGGAAATCCACGCCCGCGCCCAGGATCTTTTCAGCGTATTCAGTCACGGCGGACTGCCCCGCGCATTCCACGATCAGCTCGCAGCACTCCAGGGCCGCTTCCAAGGTCAGCGAAGGGAAGGGGCGTTCGACGGCGGGACGCCCGGTTCCGTTGTCGGTGCGGCTGATGATGCCGGCTAGTTCTGCGCCCACCACCTTGCCCAGGGAGATGTCCTCGGCGACGCGCGCGCCGATGGCTCCGTAGCCGATGATTCCTATGCGGTGGGACGTCATTCCTGTTTCACTTTCCGGCGTCAGCGGTGGGTACTGACTGTCCGTCCTCGAATTGGTCGATGGAAGCGGACACCTTCCTGAGGAGCCCGCTGAGCTGGGTGATTTCCTTGGCGTTCAGCCCGGCCAGCATCTGGCGCTGTGTGGCGAGGTGCTCCTCGAAAATGGAGTCGATGACGTCTTTGCCGTGCGGGGTCAATTGCGCGTAGACGACGCGTCGGTCGGTACGCGTGCGCACCCGCTCGATGAGGTTTTGTTCCTCCATGCGGTCCAGCCTGAACGTGATCCCGCCAGTGGTAAGCATTGACGAACTTGCCAGCTCGCCGGCTGTCTTCCGGTGTGGTTCACCGGAGCGGCGCAGGTTTGCCAGCACGTCAAAGGAGGCCAGCGTGAGTCCGTATTTTTCGAAAACTGAGTTTTCAATGACGCGCTGTTTGATGATGATCTGGGCCAAGCGCCCGAAGACGCCGATGGTACCGGCGTCCAGTCCGGGCTTCTCCCGGGCCCAATCCTCGAGGATGCTGTCCACTGTGTCGCTGGTGTCCGGTTGCTTACCCATGGTGGTCCATTCTCATCGTGGTTGCCCTTTTCATAAATAACTTAGCACTGACTTTCTCAGTACGAGGAAGATTGGTGCGTGAGTCCATTGGGTTTGTCCTGCTTGTCACTCAGATCTGGTTATCTTAGAGTTGAGATAACTAGATCCAAGGAGATAGTTGAAGGCGGCGTCATCGAAGACGTCCGCAACAAGGCAGTAGCAACGAGAGAGGTCCATCATGAGTGAAGCTGTTGCAGCAACGGAGACCACGCCCGAACTTGAAGCGATGATTGATTCGTCCATCGCTTCAAGGGACACGCGGCAGGTCGATTTCGACACCCTGAAGTTCCAAACGAAGGCCGGCGCCAAGTTCCGTCGTGGTCAGGTCCGTTACATCGGTTCAGGCGCCACGGGGGACCATTCCGGTGATACCAATGTCCTCCAAGCGGAGCATTTCACCTTCTCCAACATGGTTCTCCCGGCGGGATGCGTAGGTCCGGAACATACTCATCCCGACGTGGAAGAAGTGTTCTTCGTTCTTGAGGGACAGGTTGAATTCAGCGTTCACGATGTCGAAGACGGGACCAAGAAGGCGAGCCGGGTTCTGGGTTACCGCGATTTGATCCGTGTACCTGCCGGTGTACCCAGGAGCCTTCGGACGGTCAGCGACGAAGACGCATTGATCTGCGTCATTATCGGCTCCAGGAAGCCGGAGATTCCTTTCTACCCGCCGTCCTCCGAAATGCACGGGGTAACCCGGTAGTACGAGTCGGCAACCAAGTACGCCCGGAGCCTACTGGCAGGCTCCGGGCGTACTTGTGTGTGACCGCGATACCTCAAGCGACAACCGGGTCCTGAAGCTACAGGGCTTCCAGTTTGGCGGCTTGCTCGCGTGCATCGGCCTGATGGATTCTGCGGATCCTCGCTACGCCGAGATCGTGCTGGTATAGATTTTCTTCCCTGTCTGCGTCAGCTGCCAGGGCCTCAAGAACCTCGCGGTCCTGTTCCAGGACCACCCAGTGTTTTTCCTCCAGGGTTGCCTTGTACATGAACCTCCACACATCCCGTTCCCAGCCGGATACACGCCGGGTACGCCAGTGGAAGACGGCGGACGTCTCCTGGTCGATCGGCGTCGACATTCCCACGATTCCGAAAACGCCGCCTGGTCCCGCCGATCGGGCGTACGGAATTTCCAGGTCAACGTAGTCCATGCCCTCGCGGCAGAACTCAACCCAGTCGAAATTGACGCCGCGCTGATCTGTTTTCTCGAAGAAGAATCCCCGTTCCGTCTCACGGATCCGGAACCGCGCACTGGTATCGCCGCCGGACATTGAATGTGATTCACGGTGCAGGAAGGCGCCATGCATGGGGTCCAGGACGTTGTCCATGTAGAAGCGCCAAGGACCCCTCCACTCGGCATAGTTGGAAAACCAGGCGACGGCGGGATCAGCCAGCCGGTCCGGGACCTTGAATTCCGGTACCTCGGAATCCTCCGTGAGCGGCATGAACGCAAAGATCGTGTCTGCTGCTTCAACAACGGAAAGCGACACCGTGGCAGTCTTGCCTTCCAAGGCACAGCCGGGCATCCCTGGAACGGAGACCACTTTTCCGGTCCCATCCACTTGGACGCCGTGGTACTTGCACGCAATCCTGTCTCCCAGGTGCTGGCCAACAGACAACGGTGCACTACGGTGAGGGCACCGGTCCTCGAGCATGCGGACCTGTCCCCGGGCGTCACGGAACAGCAGCCAGTCGATGTTCAGCCTTTTGACCTTGACCATGGCTCCCGCACCGACGAACCGCGAGGGGATGATGGGGTACCAGCGGTCGCGAAGGCCACTGGCGGCCAATTCGGCGGCGTCCATGTGATGGCGTACGCCCACTGCGTACTTCTTCTTTCCGACTGGTCGTGATACCGGGGCGCCTGCTTGTCCGGAGGCCGGAGCTGTTGTGATGGTCATGGGCTATTCTCCTAGTCGTCGCATTTCGGCACGGAAGCTTTCTTCGTTCCAGGGCTCGCCGTTCGGTGCGTGCAAGCCGAGGGTGTTGAGTCCCGCAATGACTCCTTCCAAGTCATGCGTCCCCCCGCCAAAGATCTCTGCCAACGCTCCTGACAGCTTCTTCTCGTAGGGACCAAGGGGTTTCCCCAGGCGCGACTGGGCTGGATCCAGATACAGTTCAGGCATTTCCATCCTTTTCGGGTCGGGCGAAGGCGTGCAGGCCTTCTGCGATCTTGATGAACGATGTGGCCCACTCATTGAAGGAACCGGGACGGTTCCGGTGAGCGGGGATCCCGCAATGGTCGATGATGACGAAGACCCCGTTCCGGATGCCTCCGGCCACGCTCTGGGCTTTTGAGATGTCCGTATCGAGCGTTGGTGCTGCTGCAATCACCAGCGTGGGAGCTTGTACCTCGGACATCACTCCGGCCAGCTTGAGATCCTGGGGGTCAACCTCCGGGTCACCCAGGATGAGGCTCATCACCAGCCCGGGATGGGTTGATCCCAGAATGACGGCGCCCAGGACATCCGGGCCGGTTGCCACGATGTGTACCGGACCCTTCCACGCTTTCTTCAAGGCAACAGCAGCAGACTCTGCCCAGCCCTGGGCGCTCCCAGCAGCAGCGGAAGCCTGCTCCTCGGCCCACACCCGAGCGCCTAAGTCATCACGCTGGAAAGAGAACCAAGAGTCCGTAGTGCCGGAACCACCCAGGCAGACAACGGGGTACTTGGGCATGGACAGCCCATCCGGGGAATCTGTGTCCATGACACGGCCGAGGCCAGGGGCGCTGAAATTCAAAGTTTCCATTCAGGCCTCCTCGTGCCCGGGCTGCGGGATGTGGACGGGAGGAACAAAAGGTCCCGGCTGGGGGACCAGCGCTGTGACGTCAACTTCGATGACGGCCGGTCCGCGGACGTCCAATGCTTCAACCAAGGCTTGGTCGAAGGTCCCCGGTGACTCTAGGCGCCAAAACGGCAGGCTGAGCGAACGCGACAACAGCTCGAAGTCGGGAGTTCTGAGATCCACTCCCGCCCGCGCAAATCCATTGGCCTCCTGGAGGTTTCGGAGCACACCGTAACCGCCGTCGTTGAACACCAGCACCACACACCATGCGCCTGAACCGGCCAAGGAAGCGAGCTCTCCAAGGTGGACGGCCAGGCCGCCGTCGCCCACCATTACTGCAGTGGGGACCTCCGGCCGCGCGCAAGCTGCGCCGATGCCCATGGCCAGGCCTTGGCCGATGCCACCACCAACGGGAAAGACGTTGGTTTCCCTTGCGTAGATCGGAAGCAGCCGATTGCCCCACTGGCTGGAAGGAATCGTCACGTCCCTGGCGATGACCGATTCGCGGTGGAACCTTTGACGGATGCTTTCGCAGACCTCGGCGTATCCACCGATGTAACGGGAGAGCTGTTCCCGGACGGAGTAGCGGACCTGGCGGACCCTCTTCGGCCAGGACCCTGCGGCCGGATCGGCGTCGGACTGAAGCGGGCCCCGCCGGGCGTCCAGCTGCCCGTTGATGGCGGCCAGGATGCTCCGCGCGTCACCAAGCAGCCCAACATCGGCGGGATAGACGCGGCCGATGGCGTCGGCGTCGATGTCTATTTGGATATGGGGCGCTGGCAACGCCAGGTGGTAGTGCTTGGTTTCGTTGGACCGGAAGTGCGTGCCGATGCTGAGCAGCAGATCCGCCTCCGCCAGCAACTGTGATGCCTCCGGCGTCGTGGCAAAATTCCCGATGACCAGATTGTGGTCTTCGGGAACAACGCCCCGCCCGGAGTTGCTGCTGAGCAGCCCGGCTCCCAGACGCTCCATGAGGGAGGCCAGCGCTTCGCCTGCTCCCGCAGCACCGCCACCTGCCCAGATCACCGGGCGCTTTGATGCCGCCAACAATTCGACTGCCTCGTTGAGGGCATCGGCATCCACCTCGGGGGGAAGCCGCTCAGCGGCCTCGATGGCCCGCTGCTCATCGGGGCGCGCGAGGTATTGCAGGTCAGTGGGCCATTCGATGCTGGAAGGGGAATGCGGCAGCGACTGCAGGTGGGCAATGGCCTCCTCCAGATCGGCTTCAGCGTCCTTGCAGTTGAAGATGGTGCGCGCGTATCCGGAGACGGCGTCCAGCATTTGCAGTTGGCGTGGAACCTCGTGGATAACTCCGCGGTTCCCGCCGAGAAATTCGCTGTCGATCTGGCCGGTAATGTGCAGGACGCGGCTTCCCGCCGTCAACGCCTCCACCATGGAGCCGGCCGCATTGCCGGCTCCGGTACCGGTGCTGGTCAGGGCAACACCGAACTTGCCGCTTGCCCTGGCGTAAGCATCGGCTGCATTCACCGCGGCGGCTTCGTGGCGCATGGGGATGAAGGTAAGTTCACGGTCCACGGCTTCCACCAGTGGGAGGTTGTGGATGCTGATGACGCCGAAGGCGGTGTCGATCCCGTGACGGCGCATCACCCTGACCAGCACGTCCCCGCCGTTGGGTCCGTTGGTTGATTGTTTCTGTGACATCGAGTCCCTTTTCGTAGCTTGAGTGGTTGTCAGACGTACCGGTTCACGCCGCCGCCGACTTCCACCGTGGTTCCGGTGGTATAGCCGCTCAGTGGCGAAAGCAGCGTGACGATGTGGAAAGCCACTTCCTCCGCTGTGCCGAACCGGCCGAGTCCGATGCCCCTGTCCTTGGCTATTTCGGCACTCCAGTCGGCGTATCCGAGGTCGGACATCGCGTTTTCGAAGCGCCGTCGCCACTGGCCTGTATCGATGAGCCCGAGCATCACTGAGTTCACGCGGATACCGTCCGATGCCAGGTCCTCGGCGATCGAGTGCGTCAGGTTGAGCAGCCCGGCCCGGGCTGCAGACGTCGCCGCAAGGCGAAGTTCCGGTTGCCGGGCCAGGATGGCGTTGACGTTGACTATCGCCGCGCCCGGCCGGCGGGTCGTCGACGACGGCGGTTGGCTAACCTCGACGGCGGACGCCGAGCGGGCAAGCGACGCGCGCGCGGAGCGGATCATGTTCCAGGCCCCGAAAATCTTGAGGTCGAACTCTTCCCGGAATTGCTCGTCTGTGGTGTCTTCCAGTGTTGCCATCAGCGATCGTCCTGCGTTGCAGACCAGTCCGTCGATGCCACCGAAGCGCTTCAGTGTGGTGGTGATGAAGGCATCGGCAGCGTTCCGGTCCGTGACATCGCAGGATTCCAAAAGGATGGAATCCGGGTCGGCCCAGGAGAATTCGCTGAACGCTTCCTCAAGCCGGTCCACGTCCCGTGCGCATGCTGCTACCCGGGCTCCTTCGCCCAGGAGAAGCCGTGCGGTGGCGAGGCCAACGCCTGAGCTGGCTCCCGTCACCACCACTGTCCGATCTTTCAACTGCAGGTCCACGTACGGTTCTCCTTCTTTTTGATGTTCAAGGGGGTCCTCACTGCGTTGGCTACTGACCCATGACGAATCCGCCATCAACAACGATGTTTTGGCCGGTAATGAAAGCTGCTGAATCCGAGATCAGGAACTGCACCACGCCGGCCACATCGTCAGGAGTCTGCTCCCGGGCCAGGACCCGGCGGTCCTGGTAGAGCTGGAAGCGGTCAGCCGGGACCCGTTCGGTGGCTTCCACCCGGGTCAGCCCGGGAGCCACGGCATTGATCCTGACGCCGGCCGGGCCGGCGTCGCGGGCCATCGTCCGGGTCATGGACAGCACCGCTCCCTTCGACCCCACGTAGTGCACAAGCCGGGGTGAGCCATACAGCGCAGCGTCCGAGGCAATATTCACGATGGAACGGCCGGCTTTCACCGCTAACTGCGGATAGAAATGCTTGCTCATCAACCACGTGCCAAAGGCGTTGACGGTCATGACCCGTTGGAAGAAGTCGTCATCGAGTTCCCAAAACGCGTCCCCTCCCACCCCGTCGGCAAGCGCCGCATTGTTGACCAGGGCGTGGGCGCCCCCCAGTCTTTCCACAGCCGTGGCCAGCGCTGAGACGGAGGAGGCATCGGAGATGTCCGTGATGACCGCTGTTGCCGAGAGGCCCCGCGATCGCAGGATGTCCTGGGCCGATTCTGCCAATTGCGGGCTTTTCTCGGCGAGCACAACGTGGTCCCCTCCCACGGCGAGCCGTTCGGCGATGCTGAATCCCAGCCCCCGGCCGGATCCGCTGACCACAACGAGCCGGCTCATGCCTGGCCCGCCCAGAAACGGAGCACGGCGTCGGCCATAAGCCCGGGCTGCTCCTGCAGTGCGGCGTGCCCTGCATCCTCAAGGATTTCGAACCCGGCTCCAGGGATGAGCTTTGACACCAAACGGGACTCCTCGACGCCCGTGACGAAGTCGTCCCGGCCGACGACGACGAAGGAAGGGACTTTGAGCGCAGTCAGGACAACTGTGTTGTTGGTCCGGGCCATCATCCGCGCCGCTGCCGAGTATCCCGGCAGGCGGACCGCCGCCATCTCGCGGCGCACGGTGTCGGCCACCGTCGTCGGCGTCACGGGGGAGACCAATCTGCGGAAGCGCCTGGCGGCAAAAACTTCAGGTCCGACGTCGCGGAGTTCATTGATCCGTTTGAGCATTCTGTCCGCCGATTCCTTCGTCAGGCAGGACCCTCGGGTGCTGCTGGCAAGGACCAAAGAGCGCACCAGCTCCGGATACCGTGCTGCCATCTGCGTGCCGATGACGCCACCCCATGACGTGCCAAAGACGTGGACGGGACCGCTGCCCAGCTCCGTAATCAACGCAGCCGCCACGTCCACATGGTCGTCGTGGACGGACGCGTCCGTGGATTGACCGTAGCCTGGCGCGTCCCAGGAGATGGTGCGGTAACCGTTGCTGCTCAATCGTTCCGCCAGGAGGGCGCATGAGTTGGCGTTGCCGCCGATCCCGTGCATCATCAGGACCGGGACCCCGGCACCGCGCATTTCAATGGATATGCCTTCGGACGACATCCAACGCATGGCCTTGTCAATGGGTGGCATGGACAGCCTCCATGCTCAGGAAATAGTCACCGGATTCAGGCTGTACCAAGTCGCGGTACCCAGGATCGGCAATGCCCGCCATTGCACTGCGGACGGTTGCCGTGGGCGGTCCCGCGGTTCCCCATTGGTCGGACAGCTCAGGGGTTCGCCTCCATGTGCGGCAGAGCCAACTGTCTTCATCCACTTGGGCAACTTCCGAGGTGTATTCACAAACCAGGTTGTTGGGATCGGTGAAGTAGGAGAAGGTGTTGTCGCCGGGGCCGTGCCGGCCGGGCCCCCACTGCGGGGCGATACCGTGCGATTTCAGGCTTCCGATCCCGCGCATGAAGTGGTCGATGCTTTGCATCTCGTAGGCGACGTGGTTGACGGAGGACCACGGCGCTTGGTTGAAGGCGATGACATGATGCTCGGCATTGCACCGGAGGAAGGCCATTTGGTGCTCCGACCAGTCGGAGATCCGCATGCCAAGCACTTGCGTATAGAAATCGGTGGCACGATCAATGTCCACCGTGTTCAGGACAACGTGGGCAATTTTCCGCGGCAGGGCGCGCCTGCCGCCGGGTTCCTGTGAGACCACTGCGTGGACGTTCGCGGACAGTTCCAGCAGCCGCCCTTCGGGGTCCACCAATTGCAGCCCGTACCCGCCGGCTGCGTCATCCAGGGGACCGGGCTCCCGGAACAGCGGAATGCCAAGGGCTGCGAGTTTGACTGCCGCGACGTCCACGTCCCGTGGAGTGGAGAGGGCGAACGAGATGGAGCCGAGCCCGTTCTGCTCGGCCTGTTCCAGGCGAAGTATGTGGTGGTCCGAACCTGTTCCCCGCAGCCAGAACCTGTCGCTGTCTTCCTCCACGGTGGAGAGGCCCCAGACTTCATGGTAAAAATCCTTGGCTGCGACGGCCCGGGGGACCTTGAGGGAAACCGATCGGAGCGATCGGAGCTTGCATACGGGTTCAGCGGCGAAAAAAGTCATGGACAACCTTCCGGATTGAGTTGGGTGGGCGGATTGAGGATCAGAGGTCCAGGACGAGCTCCCGTGAGCGGCAACGGGAAACACAGACGAACATGGATCTGCTTTCGGCTTGTTCGGCTGGGCTCAGGAGGAAATCCCGGTGGTCGACGTCGCCTTCGACGACACCCACCTCGCACGTGCCGCAAATTCCTTCCGTGCAGGAACTCGGGACGTCGACTCCGGCCTGGTTGAGGGCATCGAGGACCGAGATGTGGGGGCCGACAGTGATGCGCTGGCCGGTGCTCTTGCACACGACATAAAAGCCGGTACTCTCCTCGGCGGTCGCGGAAGCAGGGACCGGGGCCTTGAACCGCTCCAGCCTGAGCCGGGAGGGGTCTTCGAGGGCAGCTTCAACGGCTTTCATGAGAGGTTCCGGACCACACACGTAGACGAGCGCATTTGCGTCGAGGGAACCTACCGCACCGGCAATATCCGCGAAGGTGCCATTGGCTTCGTCATCCGCATGGACTGTCACACGGTCCTGCGGCATGCCGGCTATTTCATCCAGGAACGCCATGGTGGCCCTGGACCGGCCAGTGTAAAGGAGAGACCAGTCCGCGCCATCACTTTCCAGCTGGCGGGCCATGGCGATGATTGGCGTTATGCCCACCCCACCTGCCACCAGTACGTAGCTTCCGGCCTCCTCCAATGAGAAGTTCGTCCGGGGACCCTCCACGTCAAGCAACGAGCCCACTGGGAGGTTCTCGTGAACAAACTTGCTTCCACCACGGGAGTCGGGGGTGCGGAGCACGGCCACCGTCCATGACGTTGAACTCGACGGATCCGAACACAGTGAATATTCCCGGGTGAGTCCATTGGGAAGGCGGAGGCTCAGGTGTGCCCCGGGAACCCACGAGGGAAGAGGGGCTCCTGACGGGTCGGTCAACGTGAGGCTGGTGACGCCGTCGGCCTCCCACTTTTTCTGGTGTACACGCAAAGTGCGGCGTGCAGGGCTGGTGCTCACTGAAGTGCCTTTCATTATTGTTCGACGGCGGGTTGCTGGGCCGCCCAGTCGATGGGCTTTCCGGACAGGTCCAGGTAGATGCTCTTTTGCCGCATATAGGAGCGGATGCCTTCGCGGCCCTTTTCGATGCCCAGCCCGCTTTCCTTGGACCCGCTGAACGGCGTCGAAATGCTGAACTGCTTGTAGGTGTTGATCCACACCGTTCCCGCCTGGATGGCTTTGGCTGTGCGCCATGCGCGGCGATAATCGCTCGTCCAAACACCGCACGCGAGACCAAAGACGGTGTCGTTTGCTTCCCGGACGAGGTCGGTTTCGTCGTCGAAAGGCAGGACCACTGCCACCGGTCCAAAGATCTCCTCCTGGCAAATGGCGGCCGAATTCGACACCCCGCTCAGGATGGTTGGCAGGAAGTAGGCTCCGGCATGCAGCGCCTCATCTTCCGGAGGCCCGCCACCACACAGCACAGTGGCCCCGTCCCGCCACGCAGCGTCCACCATGGCAGCCACACTGTCCCTGTGCTCGTGCGTCACCATGGGGCCCACTTGCGTGGCAGGATCGGAACCGGGACCAACGCGGAGCCGTTTGGCCCCATCGACAAGCCGGTTCAGGACTTCCTCAAAGATCGAACGTTGGATGAAGACCCTCGAACCGGCAATGCAACTCTGGCCGGTCGAAGAGAAGATTCCGTACAGGATGCCGGCCACGGCCTGGTCAAGATCGGCATCGGCGAACACAATCGTGGGCGACTTGCCGCCCAACTCCAACGTGATGGGCATGATCTTTTCAGCGGCAACCGCGCCCAGGGTCCGTCCGGTGGAGGTGCCGCCCGTGAACGAGATCTTGCCGACCTGCGGATGGCGCGCCAGAGCGTCACCCACCGTCCGTCCCGGTCCCGGCAGTACGGAGAGCAGCCCGGGCGGCAGGCCGGCGTCGTCACAAATTCGGGCCAAGAGGAGCGAAACCCAAGGCGCCCACACCGGGGGCTTGATGATCACGGCGTTGCCTGCCGCAAGGGCTGGCGCAACCTTCTGGGCGTCGCTGGCGATCGGCGAGTTCCACGGCGTGATGGCACCCACCACGCCCACGGGCTCGTACATCGAAACAGAGAGGTAGTCGCCGCGGGAGGGAGTCAGAGCGTCCTCCAACGTTTCCAAGGCAGCCGCCGTGAAGCGGAAGGTGCCCGCGGCGCTGACGGCGAGGGCTCGGGTTTCAGCGAGCGTCTTTCCGGTGTCGAGGGTCTGCAGCTCAGCAATTCTTTCCGCATTGCCCAGGATGGCGTCACTGATCCGATGCAGCACTGAGGCCCGTTCGTGGGGGAGCATCCGCGCCCAACCACTGTTCTCGACCGCTTTCAAGCCTGCCTGGACGGCGGCATCGACATCATCGACCGTGGCTCCGTGCAACGTTGCGAAGCACGCGCCCGTGGCTGGATCGATTGACTCGATGAGCTTTCCGGCTCCTTGCCGCCACGTGCCTCCGACGTAAATCTCATCGGGTGTTGCAGGGGAGGGGCGCATCGTCTTGCTCGGCGCAGCTCCGGTTTTGTCGGGGTTCATGATCGAGTTCCGTCCGTCATTGATGGTGCGAAAGGGGAGGTCCACTGCCTGGCCGGCCTCAATGGCTGCGGAGCAGGGACGCGACGTGGGCGCGAAGCTCCACGAACCGGGGTTCCTGCTTTGTAGCCACTTGGTCCCTTGGCCGGGGAAGGTCCACCTCAACCGTCTCCGCGACAACGCTTGGAGGCGCTGAAAGGGCTATGACGTGGTCCGCCAGATAGATGCTCTCGTCGATGTCGTGGGTGACGACCAGGACCGTCACCCCCAAGGAAGCGTGGATGTCCAACAGGAGGTCTTCAAGATCGGACCGGGTCTGGGCGTCCACTGACGCGTACGGCTCGTCCATCAGCAAGAGCTTGGGGTTCGATGCCAGTGCCCTCGCGATGGCGGCACGCTGCTGCATTCCGCCGGACATTTGCCACGGGTACAGCTTTTCCTTGCCAGTGAGTCCCACCGCGTCGATCGCCTCTTGTACTCTTTGGCGTCTTTCTTCCACCGGGACGCTCCGCAAAGGAAAAGCGATGTTCTTATCGACGCGCATCCAGGGAAAGAGGGAACGTGAGTAGTCCTGAAAGACCATAGCGAGTCCGTCGGGCACACCTTTGACGGGTTTGCCGTTGAAGGTCACGGTTCCCTGGGTGGGGGTATCCAAGCCACTGATGATGCGCAGGAGTGTGGATTTACCGCAGCCCGAGGGGCCCACGATGACGCTGATCTTCCCGTGGGGGATGCTTGCTGTGATGCTCTTGACGGCCAGATTCTGTCCGTAGGATTTGGTGACCGCCTGCAGTTCGAGTTCAATGGCCTGCTCTGTGCTGGTTGCGCTAGTCATGTTGTTGTGTCGCTCCTCGGTGCCAGGACAAAGCCCGGCGTTCGACGATGTGGAATAAGACATTGAGAGCCACGCCCAGGAGACCAAGGACGATCAGGATGGCCCAGAAATTCGTGTAGTCGAAGGTCCGCTGTGTGGTGACCAGGAGGTAACCCAGTCCGTTCTTGGATTTCTGTAGTTCCGAAATGATCATGATGATGAGGGACAGCGACAACGATGTCCGTACACCAGCAAAGATTTTGGGCGAGGCGCCGGGCAGGATGACGTTGAAGAGCACATCCAAGGGGCGGATTTTGAAGACCGCCGCTGCCTGAAGCCGTTGATGGCCGATCGAGTTCACCCCGTCGATCGTGTTGAACAGAATGGGCCACACAACGCCGAAAGCGATGAGAAAGATCTTGGGGCTATCCCCGGTTCCGAACAGAAGGAAGAACACTCCCAGCAGTGCTGGACTGGGAAGAGAGCGGCCAAGGTGGATCAGGGGCTGGAAGAGCGAAGCCAGCACGGGAACGGAACCCAACGCAATGCCGGCCGCCACCCCGGCGGCTGTTGCCAGGGCCAGGCCTGCCATTGCCCTGGCGAGGCTCGGAATAAGGTGCTGGAAGGTAGCCTCGCCCAGGAAGAGCGATGAGATGTCGGGGCTGAGGAACTCATCGCCGGCGCGCACGAGCGCCGCCCAGGGACTGGCAATAAACAGGCCCGTGCCCGGTCCAGCGGACAGCGCCCACCAAATGCCAACGAGAACGGCCGGAACCACAAGCCGCAGAAGTATCCGGTCAGCTGCGATGCCGGAGCCATGCATGCGCGGTGCACGCGACTTAACGGCGGTGGTCATTGTGCCAGTCCTTTCTTCCAACTGAAGGCTGCTCGATCCACGACTGCGAAGGCGGTGTTGATCAGGACGCCGAGAACCCCGGCGATGAGAGTGGCGGCGTACACGGCGTCCAGGTTCCCGGCGTTGGTGCTGGCGAGAAGGATGTAGCCGCCGATTCCTTGTCCGCTGCCAATCAGCAACTCGGCGCTGACTGTCACGATCAACCCGATGGAAGCTGCCACCCTGACGCCGGTGAAAGCGAAGGGCAGGGCACTCATGAGCCTTATGCGCATCAGCAGTCCCAACGTTCCGACGCCCAATGTTTTGGCGGTAGCCACGGCAGTGGCGTCGGTGCCCCGGACGCCGTACATCGTGTTGAGGAGAATGGGCCACACGCTGGACAGGGCTACCGTGATGGCGATGGGTGCCACGCCTGCGCCAAGCAACAGCACGAGGATGGGTCCGACGGCGATCGACGGCAGGGTTCGGAAGACTTCCACGGGATATTCAAACGCCACGAATACCCTCGGGAAGGCGCCCATCAGGCCTCCGAGCAGGACGCCGGCCACGGCTGCGACTCCGAGCCCAAGCAGCCACTCACCAATGGTGGTGACCATTTGGTTGAGAAAGACGGTGTTGGCCGCCAGCCCCGCAGCTTCACCGAAGACGCGGGTGGGGACGGGAAGGCCAGGCTTGGAGATCGCCCCGCTCTGGAGCAGGAGCTCCCACACCGCCAGGATCCCGAGAGTCCCGAGGACACCAAGGACGAAGATCCTGGTGTGGCCGATGGGGGCCCGGAGGAGCCTCACTGCTTCCCCGGCGTGGTGTAGGTGGACTTGCCGGCATCAAACTCCTTGATGATGTCCTGCTTGATCAGGATGTCCGCCACAGACTGGACTTTCTCCACGCTCATGGCGGTTTCGAAGTGGGGAAGGGCCATGGTGCCGGCAACTTCCGCGGGCACTTTGGCGATGCTTGGCAGCCATTGCCGGAAGTCGGCTTCCTTGCCGGTGATGTCTTTGCCCGCCGCGTAGACGGCATCAACGAACGCCGCCGTGGTGTCGGGGTTGTCCTTAACAAAGTTGTTGCTCGCCACGAAGGTGGAGATGGGAAGGCCGGCGTTGGGGCCGCTGGAAAGGTCGACGACGCGCCGCAGGCCCGCCTTTTCGGCCGCCGAAGCAAAGGGCTCCGGAAGGTAGCCGGCCTCGATGGATCCCGCTTGCACGCCGGCGATCATTTCATTGAACGGAACCTCTACCCATGAGGGCTCAACATTGAGCCCCTGAGAGGAAACGAGGTTCCGGAAAGTTACGTCACCGATGGTGTTGGTGGTGTTGATGCCGATCGTTTTGCCGTCGAGGTCGGTGATTGCTTTGACGGGCGAGTCAGCCTTGACGAAGACGCCGAGGGACTGTGGTCCTAGACTGCTCGTCAGGACCACCGTGGTGACCGGGGCCCCGCCCTCAACCGCGATGGCGGAAGAGACGGTGTTGGAAAAGCTGAGGTCCAGCTGGCCGGCGACGGCCTGCTGGATACCGATCGGTCCGCCCTGGATTGGTGTCAGAGTGACATCCAGGCCGGCCTTGTCGAAGTACCCGTGGTCCTTCGCCCAATAGACGGCGGCGTAGTCCGCAAGAGGAAGCACGCCGACATTCAAGCTGGTCTTTTCCAGCTTCCCGTCTGCAGTGCCGCCACCTTGGCTGGCCGGCTGTCCACAAGCCGTGAGGGTCATGCCAAGAGCGCTCACAAGTGCAAGCGATGCAAGGAGAGTCTTCCGCATCCGTGTGTTTCCTGTCGCGTCGAGGGTGGCCAAGCACGAGGAAGGATCCAAAGTGGCTTGACGTGAATTTACTCAGTACCAATTGTCTTAGTACTAAGATCTTTTGACTTGACCGATTCTTGCGGATTTTGTGATGCAGGTCAACACGCGTTCTTGCGCGGTGGAAATGTCGACGGGTGGATGGCGGCAGGGGTTATGGCAGGTTAAGTGCGGTATCGTGCCCGTTCATGACGCTGCCTGGTGGTTTTTGGGCGCGCTCATCCAGGGAGCAGCACGTGGATGTGTCTCCGCCGACTGCGTTCAGGGCGCGGCAGGGCGGGGCACGGGAGGGCAGGGCAGGGCCTCAAAGGCCCCGGCGCGAGGGCGCGAAGGCTAGCGGCGACGTCGAGGTGACTGTCGTCGTCGTCCCTTGAATACGGGGACGTGTGGCGGAAAGGGAGCTAGTCCCGGGTCCGGTCCCAACTGACCACTACCCGCGCAGCGCCCGCTTCCGTGCGCTCCACGTTGGTAATGATCTGTGACTCCTTGGCGCCCATTTCCCGGATCCGGCGCCGGTAGTCTTCAATGTGGGCCTGAAGCGACTCTTCAGTCCATTCGCCCGGTCGCATCCTCGTTGAGATCTCTACCGGCTCTTCCCGGGGCAGGATCTCCGGGGGCTGGCGTAAAGGGTCCTTGGCCGGCTCGGGTTCGCCGGGTGGCACCAGCATCCGGACAGCGAAAGCCCCGCCTGCTATCCCGGCGACGAGGCCTGCTGCAATCAGCAACAGTGTTCGCCCGCGTTTGCGGTTTCGTGGGGCGTGAACCTTTGCTTTGGGAGTCGGCGTGACGGTCGATTTGTGGGCCATGGGAAGACGCAACCTTCCGATCAGTGGTTCGTTGTCCGTTGTAGGAATGGTCAGGAGAACACCCACTCAGTCTGCCACTGTATCGCCGTGTCCAGGCGCTACTTTCCACCCTCCGGATCCGCGACCCCTTCACCCGTGATTCACGGCCCGATTCCCGCCTGCCGGGGCAGTGGCTGGATGGCCGGATCGGGAAGATAATGAAGTCAGAGCACGGCAAGCAGCGTCCGTGCCGGTAAATGAGCAGCGATGCCGGGACAGGCAAGCCTGCTCGCGTGGTGAGGAAGAGTCCGGTGTCCTTGTCGGATGAGGAGCGCAGGAGCCTGGAAGAACTGGAGCAGGACTTGGCTGCGACAGATCCAGACCTCGCGCATGAGCTGATGTCGGGCCGCCTTCGGGGAGCGAAGGCCCGCACGACCTTTGGGGTCCTTGCCGTGCTTTGCGGCTTCGTCATGGTGATCGCCGGGATCATAACCCAACTGTTGGTGCTGGGTGTGGTGGGCTTCCTGTTGGCTGGATCAGGCGCGTATCTGCTATTTGCCGGGACGCCGTTCCGGCGGCGCGTTGGCCGGCATGGACAAGGCCCCGCGGCTTAGCGTGGCCAAATGGCCAAATGGCCAAATGGCCAGGCGGTCCGGCAATGGGCGGACCGTGGAACCCGCAGACGCAGGACTGGAACCCGCAGACGCAGGACTGTCAGGGAACCGGCGGTACAGGTGGCTGAACCGGGTTCTCCGGATTCTTGACGGGCTCAGGTTCGCCGGGAGGCATCATCGTCCGCCATGCCAGGACGGCGCCGGCACCGACGACGCCCGCCAAGAGCGCAATCAACCAGCCCCAGGGGCGTGGGGTGGGCTTCCTGGTCTGACGGGACAATGCGCGCGTAGCCCTCTTCACGGCCTTGGCAGCGGTGCGTTGGGCTTCTTTGGCTGTCTTCTTGTTCCCGGTCAGTGTGAGCATGACGCCATGAACCACGGAAGGGACATCGGCGTGGTTGATCCTGGCCAAAGCCCAGCGCACTACGGCGTCGCTCTGTGAGCTGGTTCCGTCTGCCGCGTGCGTTACCCATTCCCGCGCAAGATCCTGGACTGCAGGAAAGATGCTCTGCGGTTTGTACATTGTGCGCCCCTAACGGAGAGATGGCCCCGTGAGCCAGCCTACGCCGTGGGCGCGGCACGCAACAGGTACAGCGCTCCTGCCCGGTTACCCAGCCCGCCAAGGGGATAAATCCCGGGTACCCGGCGCAGCGCTGCAGCCGAAACCCGGGGGCAGTGGCCAGGCCCGTGGTAACCGGGAAGGAGCGTTACATCCGAAGGGGCAAGCTAGTCCCGGATCACCGCGGCCAGCTCCACGGGCTTCTCCAGGCCGGCCCATTGTCCACTCAGGATCAGCTCGTGGTGAAGTTCCGGTGCCGCAGCGGTGGTCGCTGATGCGTCTGCTGCCACATCCAGCACCCGGGTCACTTTCAACCGCAGCTCGCCTGCATTAATGATGGTCACGCCACTCCCCGATACCGGCGCCGAGGCACTCAAGTCGGGCACGCCGCCGTCGAGCGTTCCGCTGCCCTTGACCGTTACGCTGCTGGGGCGGGGTTCGGGCTCGCCCTCTACCAGCAGGGCCGCCTCTTCCTGGCCGGTGAGGATGGCCGTGGCCAGGGCCTTGACGTAAACAGGGTCGGCGCAGGCGTCGTAGACCCAGCGCTTGCCGAGGACCGAATGGTCCATGGTGCCGATCAGCCATTCCTCGGCGCCACCCAACTCGTGTCCGCGATAGCTGAGGGGAACCTGGTAGATCCGCTCGCCCGCAGCCACCACATGTATTTCGAGGCCGACCTCGCCGGCGGGATCGTCGAAGCGGTAGGCGCCGATGAGTTCCGGGGTACCGTCCTGGATGAACCACGGCTGCGTCGGCAGATAGTCAGCGATGATTTCGAGCTTGGTGGGGGACAGGTTTGCTTTGTGTATGATCGCCATGTCCCCCAGCCTAGGGCAGCCCGGATCCTGTCTCTAAGCAGGGTTCGATGCGTGGGCTCGGCTCTGCTCTGTTTACAATCAAAGGGACGTCGACCACTGAGGGAATCATGAAGAAACTCACCACTGTCCTGATCGCTGCCGGGCTGCTTGTCTCGGCTTCCGCTTGTTCCGCTCAGCAGCAGCTGACCACCAAGGAAACCTGCGACCGCGTGAACGTCGCCGCGGCAGGCGGCATCTCGCAAAACCCGAGCCGGACCCTTTCCACCCGTGCAGCGAACGCTGTCCGGCCCATTGAGTCCGTGGCGTCCGACGAAATGAAGCCCGTGGTCACCGCCATCCTCGAATACCTGGACGAGCAGTCCAAGGAGAACCCGAACGAAGAACGGATGGGTGAACTGACCACCGCTTTCCAGGAAGCCGGAGCCAAGTTCGGCCAGCTCTGCACCGCTGGACAGTAGTACTTCCGCTTCCAACGCTCTCCCAACTGATGCCCCCGCGGGCTTGATGGTGGGGGAGCGTTTTTTGCTGCGCCCACGCCAGCCGTTTCGATGCGTGGCTGCACGTTCGATGCGGCGCGCGGCATCTTTGGCAGCGATCCAACGAACCGGGCTACCCAAGTTCCGGAACGGTTGCAGTAGGCTCTCCGAATGACCCAACCCGACGCAAAAAAGCGCCTTCTCGCAGCCTATGACCAGCAGCTTCGCACGGATGCGGAGACTTCGGACGCCCTCACGGTCACCGGGAATGGTCCGCTCCGGCTGGCCACATTCATGGGTGGGCGCGGGTTCATCACTTACCGGGACTTGGGCGGGGCGGACAGGGACGGCATTCGTCGCCTGGTTGCTGAAGCGATCGCCTTCTTCGAAGACCAGCCCGGAATCAGCCGGGTCGAGTGGAAGACGCGCGGGCATGATCACGCCCCGGGACTCCACGAAGCACTTGTCGATATGGGCTTCACCGCTGATCCGCCTGAGTCGATCATGATCGGCGAAGCCCAGGCGTTGAGTGCGGACGTGCCGCTTCCCGACGGCGTGACGTTGCGTCGCGTCGTCGACGAACCGGACGTGCGGGCGATGACAGCGATGCAGGATGAAGTCTTCGGCGAGCCGGTTTCGAACGACATGGCTGATGCCCTGCTGCATCGGATGTCACTGGACGACACCATGGAACTGTGGGTCGCCGAGGCGGAGGGTCGCGTCATCAGTGCCGGGCGCCTCGATCCCGTGGCCGGAACCGAATTTGCCGGTATTTGGGGAGGTGCAACCCGTCCGGAGTGGCGTGGTCGCGGGGTTTACCGGGCACTCACTGCCCGCCGCGCCCAGTCAGCATTGGCTCAAGGCAAAGCATTTATCCAGAGCGACTCGACCGAGTACTCACGCCCGATTCTGGAACGCTCGGGATTGGTTAAGGTTTCGACGACGACGCCGTACCGCTGGGTGCGCGGCTGACCTCCGCATTGCTTTGGGTGACGGTTGCAATGTATAGATGTATACAAGTACACCTTCTGGACGACCTTCTGGACGACCTTCTGAGCAGCGGCGGCAATTTTGGCAGATCCACAACCCCGGAACACTGGAGCGCACCTCGTTTACAACGAGCTGAAGCGGCGAATCCTCAGCCTCGAACTCAAACCAGGTGAACGCATCTACGAGCCGGCAATGGCCACGGAGCTCCAGGTCAGCCGGACCCCGCTCCGGGAAGCGATCCGTCGGCTGATCTCCGAAAGCCTGCTTGAGCAGCAACCCACTGGTGGAGTGCTTGTTCCGGTGCTGGACGAGAAAGCCATTTCCGAGTTGTACGACGTCCGGGCCGCCTTGGAGTCCCTCATGGCACGGGAAGCATGCGCCAATGCCACGGCAAAGGACCTCGAAGAGCTTCAAGGGATCGTGGCCCGCAATGCCGCGTTGGTGGACTTTGCCGATGAAGCCATGAAGTACGGGGTTGCCCTGCACGCCGCGATCGCCAAAATCGCCGGAAACTCCTGGGCACAGCGCTTTCATGAGCAGATCGCCAGCCAGGTTGAACGGTACCGGTACTTCACCAACAACGCCCCCGAACGTCGTGAAGAGGCGCTCGCCAATCACCGGCTACTGGTGGACGCCATTGCCTCCAAGGACGCGGAGAAGGCTGCCCGGGTTGCCTTCGACCACGTCATTGGTGCCCGCGACGAGACGTTGCGGGTCATTTCCCACAAGGGCCTCGACGTCCAATGATCGGCGAACTGGGCCGACGCTCGTCCACGGCACTGCTTGTCCACTCGGCATTGATCCAGGCAGTTACCTTCCTGGTCCGCCCTGCTGCCACCTATCGGGCCCTTGAACTTGATGTTCCGCCGTTTGCGTTGGGTGTCCTCGCAGCCAGCTATGCGGTTTTCCCGTTGCTGCTGGCGCTGCCAATCGGCGGGCTTGTGGACAGATTGGGTGAGCGCCGCCTCATGGCGATCGGGGCCGCCGTCGTTCTTGGTTGTTCTGCTTTCCTGCTGTTTTGGGGAACGTCGGTGGCTGCGCTGGTGGCCGGCACAGCGCTTCTTGGGGCGGGGCAATTGGCGTGCGTGGTAGGCCAACAGGCGGTGGTGGCGAACAACGCGGCGTCGTCGCGCCTGGACTCGGCATTCGGGTATCTGACGTTCGCCGCCTCACTGGGCCAGGCCCTCGGACCGTTGGCCATCTCAGTGGTGGGCGGCGCGACCGTGCACCCGAACACCGAGGCCATCTTCATCCTTTCGGTCGGCATGAGCCTGGTGCTGTTCTTGACCACGTTCGTGATTTCCCGCAAAGTCAGCGGCCGGACAAACAGGGCCAAAGCCAGGAACGCGCCCAAGGGCGGGGCGATCGCGTTGCTGAGAACACCGGGCGTCGCCCGGGCGCTTGCCACGAGCGCGACGGTTCTGGCCGTCGTCGACCTGACCGTCGTTTACCTTCCCGCCCTCGGTGCCGAACGCGGCCTGACGGCGGCCACCGTGGGTCTGATGCTGACTGTCCGTGCGCTGTTCTCCATGGTTTCCCGCATCGGCCTCGGCAGCATGTCGCGCAAGCTGGGACGTATGAAGCTGCTGGTCCTGAGCCTGGCCATCTCCACCGTGGCCCTGGCAGTGGCGGCCATTCCGATGCCGGCGTGGCTGCTGTTCGTTGTCATGGCGTTCCTGGGCCTGGGGTTGGGAATCGGGCAGCCCCTGACCATGTCGTGGCTTTCAGCGCAGGCCCCCGCCGGCCAACGGGGTCGCGCGCTGGCCTTGAGATTGGCGGGCAACAGGGTTGGCCAAGTGGTGCTGCCCAGCGCCATCGGTGTTGTCGCCGTCGGAATGGGCGCGGCGGGAGTGTTCCTGGCGTCCGCAGTTGCCGTGGGCGGAACGATGCTGCTGCTGCGGGGTGTCCGACTGGACGACTGATTTCGCCGTCACGTTCTGCCTCTTGGCCGCACTGCTCATTAGGCGGGAAAGTAAGGGGGCGGTTCCCAGTGGAGAAATGCACAGTGTTCGGGATGGCAGATCCGGATGCCTTGCCGGTGCGGTACTACAAGGCGTGGGAGTACTTCCTGCCGGGCGATGAAGTCGACGTCAGGAACGCCGGTGGTGTCCCCACCCCCGGAGTGGTCGTGGCGGTCATGCCGGACGGCAGCGGAATATGGGTCTACATCAACGGCGTCGGGCAACGGCTTTTCGGCGTAGATGAAGACGTGGACATCACGGTCACCGGGACTCCGGCAGGCGCCGGCCGGGAGAATGCATGAAATCGCACCTGACAGCGCCCCGCCCCTACTCCGCGAACAGCGCCGCCAGGTCCTCAGCGGTCAACGAACCGCCGGCCAACGCGTCGCCTTCCATGACATCCGCGAACAACTGCGACTTCTTGGCCTTCAGCGCCATGACCTTCTCTTCGATGGTGTCCTTCGCGACGAGCCGGTAGACCATCACGTTCCGGGCCTGTCCAATGCGGTGCGTGCGGTCCACGGCTTGTGCCTCCGACGCGGGGTTCCACCAAGGATCCAGCAGGAACACGTAGTCCGCCTCGGTCAGGTTGAGCCCGAAGCCGCCGGCCTTCAACGAAATCAGGAACACCGGTGCTGAACCGTTCTTGAACTCGCTCACGACGTCGCCGCGGTTGCGGGTGCTGCCGTCGAGGTAGCAGTACTCCACGCCTTCCTCGTCCAAGCGCTCGCGGACCTTCCCAAGGAAGCCGGTGAACTGGCTGAAGATCAGCGTGCGGTGGCCCTCGGAGATCACGTCCTCCAGTTGCTCAAACAACACGTCGAGCTTGGATGAGCGCACACCGGACAACGAGGAATCCACCAACGAGGCGTCCAGGCTCAGCTGCCGGAGCAGGGTCAGGGACTGGAAGATCGTGAAGCGGTTCTTGTTGACGTCGTCGATCAGTCCCAGGATCTTCTGCCGTTCGCGCTGAAGATGCGTTTGGTAGACCTTCTGGTGCCGCGGGTTCAGCACCACTTCAAGGACCTGTTCCTGCTTCGGCGGCAGGTCCTTGATGACCTGCTCTTTGGTGCGGCGCATCATGAGCGGACGGACACGACGCCGGAGCTTGCCCAGTTGCGCGGAGTCACCGTTCTTCTCCACGGGCTTTTGGTAGTTTTCGGCGAACCTCTTGGGGCTCGGGAACAGGCCCGGCGCCACGATGGAGGTCAGTGCCCAGAACTCCATGAGGTTGTTCTCCAGCGGGGTACCCGTGATGGCCAGCTTGAACCTTGCCGGGAGCTTCCGAGCGCACTGGTAGGCCTTGGACTGGTGGTTCTTCACGAACTGGGCCTCGTCGAGCATCAGCCCGGCCCACTGGAACGAGGCGTAGGCATCGTAGTCAATGCGGAAGAGCGCGTACGAGGTGATGACGACGTCGGCACCCGTCAGTGCTTCCGACGGCGCCATGCCGCTCTTCGCGAAAGTCTCACCAACGGTGCGGACCACCAGCCCGGGGGCAAAGCGCTCCGCTTCAAGTGCCCAGTTGCTGACAACACTGGTGGGCGCAACCACCAGGAAGGGAGCCCGGGGGATTACGTCAGCAGAGGCACCCTGCGCAGCGGTCGCTGTCTCAGCGGCCAGGTCCTTCGCCGCGCAGATCAGCGCGATTGCCTGCACGGTCTTGCCCAGGCCCATGTCGTCGGCGAGCACACCGCCGAGGCGGTGCTTGTACAGGAAGCTGAGCCAGTTGAAACCCTCGAGCTGGTACGGACGAAGCTCAGCGTTAAGTCCGGCCGGAAGCGGCAGTCCGGTCACGCCGTCGTCGAGCAGTCCGCCTACGGCCTCGCGCCACGCGGCGGCCTGTTCATCCACGATCCCCAGCTGCGCCAACTCGTCCCAGAGCCCGGCCTGGAAGCGGCTGATCTGCAGGGTGCCGTCCTTGTTGTCCGGGTTGTCCTGCAGGGAACGGGCTTCGTCGATCAGGGCCCGCAGCTGGTGGAGTTCGGGCAGATCCAGCGAGAAGTAGGCGCCGCTGGGCAGCAGCATGCGGCTCATCCCGGCTGCGAGTGCCGAGAACACGGCGGCGAATGAGACGGGTTCGCCTTCGAGTGTGATGACGATACCGAGGTCGAACCAGTCGCCGCTGGCCGTCTCCTTGGTGGAGATGGACACAACAGGTGCTTCGGCGGCTTCGCGGTAGTCGGCGATGTCGCCGGATGTTTCAACGACGACGTCGGGCAGGTCCTTGAGCGCGGGCAGCACCTCTTCCGTGAATGCCAGTGTGTCCAGTCCACCCAGTTCAGCGGTAGCTGCCAGGCGCGGGGCACCCCAGCCGCCGGTGGCGGACTCGGCGAGCGCCGGGACCACGTCCCACGGCCGGCCGAGTGACTCCAGGATGCGGGCTTCTTCGGGATCGTCGCGGTAGCCGCGGTCGTCGGGGTGGCGCCAGAGTGGCTGGGCCGTGACGAGGGTGCCGGACTTGTAGTGCCACTCCCAGTGCAGCCGAACCTTGTGGTCGTTGCCGTAATTGGCCAGCAGGGACAGGGTGGGGACCGCCAAGGTGGGCAGTTCGACGGACTCGTCAGCGGCCTGCACTGGCGTGGATTGCCGCAGCTTGGGGTAGAACGAGGTGAGGAAGCGGCTTTCGTCTTCGGCCGGGATCTGGAGTGTCTGGCCTTCGGTGACGAATTCCAGCAGCTCGTCGCTGATGCCGCCCTCGATCGGTGCGAGGGTGATCAGGTTTTTCTGCTGTGGCACGCCGGGCAGGGTGTCGCCGGCGTGGGTGAAGAAGATGCCGTTGGCCGGCTTTCCCAGGAAGCCAACGGTTCCCGGGTCCACCGCTTCCCCGCCCAGGGTGACGGACGGCGCGAGCTGCAGCCCGCCGTCGGGCGTTGTGCTTTGGGTTTCGTCCGCGTCAAGGCGCGCCAGGCTGAGTCCGACGACGGCGGACTGGGTCTCGACGCGGACGGGCTCGCTCCCAGCGGAGTGGATGAGGGGGATGCCGGCTTTCGCGGCGTCGGCCAGGAGGGTCCACAGGTTCTTGGCAGCGAAGTCGTTGAGGCTCAGCCACATCGCCCCGGAGGGTTGCTGGCGTCCGTTGCTGGAACCGTGCGCGGCCAGGAATGTTTGGAGCCACTCGACGTGGACTTCATTGAATTCGCGCCGGAAGCTGATGTAGCTGAGGTTGTTCCACGAGACGTCGCCGCGGATCCATTTGCCTTTGGCGCCCATCATGACGGGGCGGGCCTTGAGCTGGCGGACGCTGCGCATGGGGTCGCGGCGTCCTGTGTAGGAGAAGTGGGCCGCGGGCTCCTCAATTTCGAATTGGAGGGCGAGCGGGATTCCTGCCGCGCTGGGTGCGGATCCGGGCTTGGCGATCAGCCTGTTGAGGGCTTGTTCCCATGCAGGCCGGGCCGAGCCGCCCTGTTCCATGGCGCCGTGCCGCGACGTTTGGATTCCGGGCGCCTGCGACAGGAGCTGGGAACGGATGGTGGGGTGGTCCTCGGCGGTGAAGAGCAGCGCGGCGACGTGCTTGCAGTCCTTCCGGACCGGGCAACTGCAGATACCCACAGTGCAGCTCCAGCCGGCGGGCTTGCGGACCAGTTTGGCCGACGTCGAATAGGGTTGCGGGCCGCTGCCCCGAACCTTGCCGAGGAGGAGCCCGGTTGCCGCGTCGAAGGAAATCCCGCTCACGCGGCTGCCCATGGCATAGGCCAGTCCGGCCGCCAGGGAGCGGTCGTTAATGGCAGGAGTCTGAATGGCCAGTTCCCAGGATTCGTCTGTGTGGGACGGCATGCGTCGGGCTACTTTCGGCAGGAGGTTATCTGCTCAATCTTAGTCAGCAGAAAACAGCTCCCAAACTTCGCCCTCCGTTAACCTCAACCTCGATTGCCGCGCCGCTCCCACGCGTACGTTGAAAGTGTCCGGAGCACCATCAGCTTTCAGCAGTGAGGATTCCCCATGACTACCAACGAGTACCCCGTCGTCCTGAACAAGACCGGATTCGAAGCCGGCAATGCGGATGTTGTGGATTCCAACGTCAACGTCGTGAACCAGATGTACCAGGAGCTCCTCAACAGCGACGAAATCGCGCTCCCTGCGCTCAACAGCTACTTCGTGGATTTCTATCTGACGCAAGCGCTGTCCGGCGGTTTTGCCCAGTACGTCTTCACCGCGCCGGAGCGTGAGGAAGTTGATGAGTATATCCGCGCCGGGCTCGAAGCCATGGGCGCTGAGCGGCACCTGGATCTCTTCAACCGAACGGCTGCGGCGTTTGACGCGCTGACGGAAGAGGAAGCAGAGGCCTACCTGGACGGCGAGCTGGATGAGTCCGAGACTCCCGTTCCCGCGGTTGTGGCCTTGGACGAACTCGACGGCGAGTTCGAAGCCTTGCTTGAGGAAGAGGACATCATCGATCTCAACGCTGCCTACCTGCGCGACCAGTCCGAGCTCCTGGTTCTTTCCGAGGATGAAATCGAGGAACACATCGCTGCCCGTGTGGCCCAAATCCCGGACCTGGCCGAGCGCCAGGCAGAGGCAGAAGAGGAAGCACTCGCCAACGCTCCCGAGTTCGAGGTCATCATCCGCGAATTGTGCGATGTGGCCGGCTACTCCTTGGAGAAGATCACCATGGGCGATCCCAACTACGAGCACGACGGCGTGAAGACCCTCGCCTGGCACTTCTCCACCGACCACGGGGACTACCTCATGATCGAGGACGACGACGAGGCCTTCATGATCCACCCGGAGACGAAGGAAATCATCGCGGCCGTGGAGTTCGAAGAGTCTGAGGAATTCGCGGACGCCTAAACCGCCCGTATGTAGCCGAAATCGCCGGAGCGCTGCGGATTCGCCGTGGCGCTCCGGCGATTTCGGCGCGCTCCGGCGTTCTGGACGTGCTCCCGCGTTCTGGGGCTAGCTTGTCCTGGCCCGGCTGAGCTTGACGAAACCCCAAACTATGGAAGCCTGCCAGCAGACGAGCAGGCCGACCCAGATCCAGTCAAAGCCGCGGTTTGCCGCGTTGATGGCCATGGCTATGAGCCCCAAAGTCCAAGCGACCTCCTGCAATGCAAGGAATCCCAGGTTTGGCGGTGTCTTCGCTGTGTTTTTCGCTGCCATCTTCCCTCCCCAATGAGTAAATGGCAGTCTAACGGACGGGCGAAACCGTACCGGGCTCAGTATCCGGATGCCGCGGCGCCCTTGATCATCTCCCCGCTCGGGCTGACCAAGTACCAGACGCCGCCCACGCCCTGTCCGGTGACGTCGCCGGCTGCTTTGTCCTTGGCGTAGTAGTACAGGGGCATGCCGTTGAGGGTGACTTGCTTCTTCCCGTCAGGCGTTGCGATGGTTCCCACCGTTCCTGTGACGCCGTCAACGCCGGGCGCGTCCGACGTCGTGGTGAAGACGGGCCAGGCCTGCAGGCAGGCGCCGGTGCACGCGCTGGTGCCCGAGTCCTTCACGTCCTTGGTAAAGAAGTAGAGGCTCATCCCTTTGCTGTCCACCACGATCTGCCCCGCGCTGGACGACGCCGTTTTCATCTCAGCACCAGCTGCGGTGCTGGCGGCCGGGGAAGAGGACGCCGCGGACGGGGGAGCGGAAGTACTTGTTCCCGAACTGCCGCCGCACCCCGCCAGTGCTGCCGCAACGATCAATGCACCCAATCCAAAGCCAACTTTGTTCTTCATGTCCAGCTCCTTGAGACGAGCCGGTCGGGAGGGCCGGCGCTAACCCCTACGACGCCGGACGGGTGAGAATGGTTCATGCTTGCTGAACCTTTTTGGGGCTCGGCGCGTCGTATAGGCGAAGGGCTGCGGAAACAGAACGAGGGAGGTGCCGATGCCGTTGGACGAAGACGTGGTGGCTGCGATTTACCGCGATCACGGCACGGCGCTGAAGAGGTTTGTCATCAGCTGTACCTCGGACACCCAACAGGCCGACGACGTTGTGCAGGAAACCATCCTCAAGGTTTGGCAGCATGCACCACAGATCACGGGAAGTTTGCGCAGCTACCTCTTCCGGACAGCGCGGAACGTCATCATCGACAACTACCGCAAAGCCCAGAGGCGTCCGCACCAGACCGGGGAATACGACCTCCCGGACAACGCAGCCGCCGAACGCGTGGACGAGCTCCTGAACCGGGTACTCATGGAAGAGGCGTTGCTCCGGCTCAGCGTCGAGCACCGCGAGGTCCTGGTGGCCTTGCACTATCAACGGTTCACCGTGGTGGAGGCGGCGCTTCAGCTGAACATCCCGGCCGGAACAGTGAAATCCCGGGCTTTCTACGCAGTGAAGGCCCTCCGAACAATCCTCGATGAAATGGGGGTGGAACGATGAACGGCAACTCCGTCCACCAATTGCTGGGTGCCTACCTTCTGGGAGGTTTGGAACCCGGCGAAGCCCGCACGTTTGAGGACCACCTCGGATCCTGCGCTGACTGTCGGCGTGAACTGGAAGAACTCGCGAGCCTTCCCGCACTCCTGGACGCCGTGCCCGCTGCCGACGCGGTGGCCCTCACAGCCGCCGGGGCCGCACCCCTTGCGCCGCTGGCAATGGAACCGGAGCCGCTCCCGGAAAAGGTCCTGGTTGACCTGGCGGTCCGAAGGCGGAAATCACGACGCCGGTGGGCAGCTTTTGTTGGCGCTGTCGCCGCTGCTTGCCTCGCGGTCGGGTTCCTGGCCGGACCGTTGTTGAACCAGCCTCCGAAACCGGATGCCAGTTATTCGGTGCAGTCGGACGGCGGTTTGCAGCTGACGGTGGACATGGTCAAGAAGACCTGGGGCACTGAGCTTGAAGTTGAGGGCCGGAGCATGCCGCTTGAGGGCACTCTCTATCTTTGGGTCAAGGGCCGCGACGGCGCCGAAGAGCGCACCTGCGGCTGGACGGCCACGCCGAGTGGACGGATCAAGATCACCGGTGCCACACCCGTTCAGTTGGCGGGGATCGCCGGGGTTGAGCTGCGTGACGAGGCCCAGAAGACGGTGGCGTCCATTTCGGTGCCCTAAGCCAGGTGCCCTAAACCAGGTGTCTTGAAACCAGGTGTCTTGAAACCAGGTGTGGTGAAGCTAGGCGCCGGCGCCTTGGGCTTTCAACTCAGCCACCAACGCAGGGTCCTCGCAAGCACGGGCGAACGCTTCGATCCGTCGTTCGATCTCCCTGCCCAGGAGCCAACCGCCGACTCTCTCGGCGACGGGCTTGATGAAAGCCGGCCGGCACGAAAAGGTGTACTTCCAGACGGCCCGGGTGCCGCCGTCGTCCGGGGTGAACCGCCAGCCGCCGCCGAAGTTCTCAAAAAACCACGGACCGGACACCATGGTCATGCCCACATTTCGCGGGGGAGTGTAGGAGACGTATTCGCTGACCATCTTCAATCCCATGCGCGAAACGGTCCGGGTCCGCACACCCTTTCCGGCTGCTTGGGCACCATCCATGAATGCCTGCGCGGAAATGAAAGGATCCCACTTGAGCCGGAACGCGCCGGTTGTCTGGGAGAGGGCAAAAGCTGTTTCAGGATCCAAACGGATGAAGCGTTCCGCGCGTACCTGTGGCATCAGAATCCCTGCCCTGATCCGAGTACCAGGAACACCATGAAGGCAATGCCGAAGACGTTGACCGCCATGATCGCCAGCCCGATGATTCCAGTGATGCGTCCGGCGTTCATACGCCCGGCCCGGAAGACGGCAATGAGGCCACTGATCACGGACACAATGGACAGCAGGACGGCCACCCCGGCCAGAACCAGGGCTCCGATCCACCAGGCGTCGTTATCCGGGTTGTAACGGCTTAGTGACGAGGCGATGGCCGCAAGCCCAAGGGGAATACTGACCACCGCGGCAATCGGCGACAAGACTGCGGAGACGATGCTGGTGATGCCGGCGCCTAGACCCCGGGTGCCTTGTCTCTGCGGCTGTTGGTAGTAGTCGATCGGTGGCTGGTAGCTCATGATTCCCCCAAAGTCCGTTGGCTAAAGCTTGCGGTACGTGAGGTCGAAGATCATACGCCCGGCCTCGTGCGCTTTGTTCTCAAAGCTCGTGCGGATCCGGCCCTCGAACCGGGGAGCCCAGCCGCCTTCTTCGTCCACTCCCTCATTCGGGCCGGTGTGCTCGGTACTGACCGGCGCCCGGCCCTCCCTGACGGGCGCACCGCCCACAACGGATTCGACGCCGGACTGCCACACTTGCGTCAACGGGCTCTCCTCGCCGCTGCGCTCGCCTTCGTGCATGTTCTCGAACTCCGTGGATCCCGCCAGGACTTCCCGGACGTGCACGGCATAGTTGGACCAGTCCGTGGCAATCCTCCAGTAGCCGCCCTTCTGGAGGGCTTTGGCAGCAACGGAGGCGAAGGCCGGCTGGATGAGACGGCGCTTGTGGTGCCGTGCCTTGTGCCAGGGGTCAGGGAAGAACACCCATAGTTCGCTGACCGACCCTGCAGGCAGCATCGATTCGAGGACCTCGGGTGCGTTGGCTTCCACCACGCGCACGTTGGTCAGGCCCCGGCCGTTGATCTTGATGATGGTGTTGGCCAGCCCGGGTGTGTAAACCTCGACGGCAAGGAAGTCTTTGTCCGGGTTCTGCTCGGCGGCGTGAACCACGGCGTCGCCCAGTCCGGAACCGATCTCGACAATCAAGGGCGCCTTCCGCCCGAAGACAGCCTCGGCGTCGAAGGTGTAATCCGGGTGCACGGAGGTGTTGGCGACATGACGGGGGACCTGGATGGCCCAGCGCTCCGCGTGCTCTTCCCAAGCCGCCTGCCTCCGACCCTGCAGGCGTGTGCCGCGGCGCACGAAACTGACCGGGCGGCCACCGTAGGTACCGAAGGAAGCCTGGCTGCCGGGGGTGACAGGGCGCGGGGAATCTGGGGTTTCACTCATCCTTTCCAGAATACTTGGGTTCGGGCAGGGGCTCTGCCGAGGGGGCGGGCGCTTGTCTTTGGACGAAGCATCACCATCAAAATAAGGGGAGTGTTAGGCTCGGCTCCAATGACGCGCTTACTGGTCTTGGAGGCGCTCACTGGTCTTGGGGGAAAGCATGGGAAGCTTGCGGTCATTTGCGTTCAAGTCGGCGGCACTGGGCGTCTTGTTGTTGGGCTCGACGACCTTGGGCGCGGCTCCCGCTGCAGCGGACTACCAGGATTGGGTTCCGCCGATCTTCGGCATGCCCTACGTGGGTTCCGAACTGACCATCGGCAGCGCCGACCATGGGCTGCAGGTGTGCCCGCCCACAGCTGAGGCCCCGCATGGCTTCGTCATGGAGTGGCTGAGCAACGGCGAGCCACTGCCTGCCGGGCGCCAAGGCGAATCCCTGAAACTGCTCCCCGAAGACCGTGGAAACCGTATTTCGTTCACTGCCCACGGCGTGTGCTCCGAAGAGGAAGTTTTCCGGAGCGATGAAACAGCTCCGATCGCCGCCTCCAGCCGTTCCATGGGCTGGACCGGGCGCGGCAACTTTGAGCTCCTGGGCCGCACGGATGACGGCACGTTGGTCCTCTATCCGCATGCTTATACGTCCGAATACCGAATGTGTCCTTCCGGCGCCGGGTGCACCTACTACAACCACACGATCGAAGAACCAAGAGTAATTGGCCGGGGCTTCGGCATTTTCGACGTCGTTTTCTCCACCGGTGATTTCGACGGCGACGGAAACAACGACCTCCTGGGCCGTGACAGCGCTGGAACCCTGCACATCTATCCAGGCGATGGGGAGGGCGGCTGGCTTCCGCCCAGGCAAGTTGGCTGGGGCTGGAACATCTTTGACACTGTCGTTGGCCCGGGGGACTTCGACGGTGACGGAAACAACGACGTCCTGGCCCGGGACTCCGCCGGAGACCTCTACCTATACCCGGGAGACGGCGACGGCGGCTGGCTGACGCCATCACGCGTCGGGACCGGCTGGGACGTGATGAACAAGATCGCCACCCCCGGCGATACCGACGGCGATGGCGCTGTGGACATCTATGCCAGGGACGGCGCCGGCATCCTGCACCAGTACCCCGCAGACGGAAACGGTGGCTGGAAGCCGCCGTCGATCGCGGGCCACGGTTGGGAGCTCATGACCGAAATCAGCGGAGCCGGCGTCTACGAACCGCTCTACGGAAACCGGTACTCGGCCCTGAAACCCCTCAACGACATTGTGGCGATCGATGAAACAGGCGATATGCGGCTCTTCCTGAATTCGGAGTTCGGAGCGGGCCTGTTCGGAAACACGCACATAGGCGTGGGCTGGGGTTACTTCGACACCCTGATCTAGCCCGCAACTGAGGTCGCGTGCTGGTCACAATGACCCCATCACGCGTCCCCAACACGTGGCTGACAGAATAGGACGTGTGACCTCCTCGAAGATGCCCGGCTACCCAGAGAAATCCGTCCTGCCCGAGATTGCGGCCGATGCAGAGATCGATGAAGAACCGGCCGCCGGCCCCACGCAGCTCCGGGGCAGGAGAGGCCTGGTCTACCTGGGCATCTGCCTGGTACTGATCGGGCTGAACCTCCGAACGGTCTTCTCCAGCTTCTCCGCGGTCCTTCCGGAAATAACGTCCGACGCCGGTCTGCCGGGTTGGTCGCTGGTGGTCCTCACCACGGTGCCGGTCACTTTGCTGGGCGTCTTCGCGCCCCTTGCCCCCATCCTGGCCCGCAGGTTCGGCGCGGAACGGGTGCTCCTGGGCGCCATGGCGGTCCTCACTGCGGGCCTGTTGCTCAGGCCCGTGGACGTACCCGGAGTGGGCCATCTCCCGGGGCTTCTCGCGGGCACGGCGGCCTGTGGTGCTGCGATTGCGCTGTGCAACGTGCTCCTGCCGGGCGTGGTCAAGAGGGATTTCCCGCACCGCCTCGGCTTGATGGGCGGCCTCTACACCACAGCGATCTGCGCGTCTGCGGCCTTGGGCGCGGGGTTCACGTATCCGGTCTTTACGGCAACCGGCCAGTGGACTTCGGCGCTGTGGTTCTGGGTGGTGCCGGCCGCCGTCGTGCTTTTGCTGTTCCTGCCGCTGGCCGTCAAGCAACCGTCGGTAAGGCACCAAGCCGTCCATGGTGGCGTGAACGTCTGGAAATCGGCCGTGGCCTGGCAGGTGACGATGTTCATGGTGCTGCAGGCGATGATGTCGTTCAGCGTGTTCGCGTGGATGGCGCCGATCCTGCGCGACCGGGGCATCGACGGTGCAACGGCCGGGCTCATTGTTTCGGTGTCGATCGTGCTGCAGATGCTCGGCTCCCTGTTTGCCCCGGCCCTGGCGACGCGCTTCAAGGATCAACGGATCATCAATATGGTGGTGGCGTTGATGACCGGCGGTGGTTTCGCACTGACGATCTTCGGTCCCACTGAACTGATCTGGGTCTGGACGGGCCTCAACGGACTGGGGCAAGGCTCGCTCACAGCAGTGGCCCTCACCATGATCATGGTCCGCACCCGCGACGCCCACACGGCCGCGCACCTTTCGGGAATGATGCAGGGCGTGGGCTACGGGGTTGGTTCGGTCGGCACTCTCATGGTGGGGCAACTCCATCAGGCAACCGGCGGGTTCGCAGCCGCCGGAATCCTGTTCCTGGTGGTCGGTTCGCTCGCGGCTTACTTCGGCTACCGGGCCGGCCGCGACCGCTTCGTTTAACGTTGTGAGGCCCACTCTGCGTCCCCACCGCCCGGGTTTGGGAATAGCGTGCAGAGCGGGCCTCGCAACGAAGTAGCTAGACGGTCAGGTCCTTGCCCTTCGTCTCCGGGATGGAGACAGCGAACGCGATACCCACCAGCAGCAGGATCAGGGCGTACACATTGAAGAGGTAGCCCTGTCCGATGGTGCCGAGCCAGGTCTGCAGGTACGGGGCCGTGCCACCGAAGACTGCCACGCAGATGGAGTACGGAACGCCGACGCCGATGGTGCGGATGTGGGTCGGGAACAGTTCGGCGTACACGGCAGGGACGATCGCTGCGCTGCCGGCGATGAAGAACAGCATCACGGACATCGACACCGCCAGCTGCCACGGCGAGTCCTTGAGCAGCCACGTCATGGGGAAGTGCAGCAATGCAGCGCCAGCGGAGGAGGCGATCAGCACCGGCTTGCGTCCGATCCGGTCCGACATTTTGCCCCAGAGCGGCAGCGCCGCGATGAACACCACGTTGGCAATCACGCCGGCCCACAGTGCCGCGCCGCGGTCCATCTTCAACGAGGTTGCGGCGTAGCTCGGTGCCACGACGCCCCAGATGTAGTAGACCACCGTCAGGCCAACGGTGAGGCCGATGACCTGCAGGGCCTGCTTGCGGTACTTGACGATCTGCGGCCAGATGGCCAGGCGCTTCTCCTGCGGAGCTTCGGCCTCAAACGCTTCGGTTTCCTTCATCTTGGCCCGCATGAACAGTGCGTAAATGCCCAGTGCGCCGCCGATCAGGAACGGGATGCGCCAACCCCAGGCGCTCATGTCGCCCTTGCTCAGGACAGCGGTGAGGATGGCGCCCAGCAGCGTCCCGGCAAGGATTCCGGCGGTGCCGGAGGTGTAGATGAGGGTCGCCCAGAAGCCGCGGTGTTCCTTGGGTGCCATCTCGGACAGGTACGTTTGCGACGACGGCAGCTCGCCACCGTGGGCGAGGCCCTGGATGAGCCGGGCGACCAGCAACATCACCGAGGCGAAGGCGCCGACCGATTCGAACGTGGGCGCGACACCGATGAGGAGGCTGCCCACAGCTCCGAGTGCCACAGCGACGGTCATGGACGTCTTGCGGCCGATCCTGTCACCGATCCAGCCGAACACGAACCCGCCGAACGGCCGGGCAACGAACCCGACGGCGAAGATCGCCAACGTGGACAGCACGGCTGAGGTGGGGTCGGCGCTGCTGAACAACGCGCTCGCGATGAACGGCGAGAACGTGGCATAGATGGCCCAGTCGTACCACTCGACGGCGTTGCCGATGCCGGTGCCGACCAATGTCCGCACATGCGACTTGTGGGCCTTGACGTCCGTGGACGTTCCAACGGTGGTGGTCATGTGATTCTCCAAGAGGGGTGGGGAGGCTAGTTGCCGGAGAGGGTTGCGATGCGGGATACGGCGAGCTCTGCATACAGCGCGGCACCGTCGGTGAGGACGCCGTCGTCGAACGTCGCGTAAGGGGAGTGGTTGAACGGCGACGTCGTGTGGTCGGCTCCGGGAGCGACGGCACTGAGGCCCACGAACGTGCCGGGGACTTCGGCGAGGACGCGGGAGAAGTCCTCCGAACCGCTCAGGGGAGTGGCCATGCGGGTGTACCGGGACTCGCCGAACATCCCGGCGATGACCTTTTCGGCGGTGGCGGTCTCGTCGTCGTTGTTGATGGTGAGGGGGTATTCCTCCTGGTAATGCACGTCAGCCTCCAGGCCGTGGGCTGCGGCAATACCGTGCAGCAGCCGGGGTACTGCTTCCATCATCTTCCGGCGGGACTCCTCGGAGAAGGTCCGGATGGTGGCTTCGATCCGGGCGGTCTCGGGGATCACGTTGCGCTTGGTTCCGGCGTGCAGGACGCCGACGGTCAGGACGACGGGGTCGAACATGTTGAACTGCCGGGTGACCATCACCTGCAGTGCGGTGACCATTTCGGCGGCGGCTGTGACGGGATCCTTGGCGGAGTGGGGCGCTGAACCGTGGCCCCCCGCGCCCAGCACGGTCACCACGAGGCCGTCCGAGGAGCTGAGCATGACGCCGGGTTTGGTGACGAACTGCCCGTGCGGCTCCAGTGAGGAGAAGACGTGCATCCCGTAGGCAGAGTCCGCGCGTCGGCCCGCGGCGTCCAGGACGCCCTCCTTGATCATGTAGCTGGCACCGTCGAAGCCTTCTTCGCCCGGCTGGAACATCAGGATGACGTCGCCGGCCAGTTGCTCCCTGCGCTCGGCCAGGAGGGTGGCAGCGCCGGCGAGCATGGAGGTGTGAAGGTCGTGGCCGCAGGCGTGCATCGCGCCGTCCACGCGGGAGGTGTAGCCAACGCCGGTGTTCTCCTGCACGGGGAGACCATCCATATCGGCGCGCAGGAGGACCACGGGCTTCTCAGCCGAAGCGTGGGCCGCACCTCCCCGCAGTACTGCGGTGACCGACGTCGTTTCCTTCCCCAGGGTGATCTCGTACGGAAGTCCGTCCAGTGCCTTGAGCACTTTCTCCTGCGTGCGGGGGAGCTGCAATCCGATCTCCGGTTCGCGGTGGAGATCGTGGCGGAGGCGGACGATGTCCCCTTGCAGTTCTTTGGCGTCGGCGGCGAGTGTCATGAAGTCTCCTGATCCATAAGGTGATGTGTTCCTTATGCCATTTTGTGGTGACCTGCTTCACATGCTTGAAAACAACTGTAAATATGCATTCTTCTGGTTGCAACACACGATTCATGCACGCTTCTGGGAGAATCAGCTCATGGAACTCAGCGAAGAAGATCTGCGTTTGGTCAACGCCTTGCAGATATCGCCCCGGATCAGTTGGTCCGACGCCGGCAGCGTCCTGGGCGTCCACGCCACCACCCTGGCATCCCGCTGGGACCGCCTGAGGGCTGCGGGCGCTGCCTGGACCACGGCGCATCTGATGGGTGATCCCAAGGACATGTGCCTGGCCATGGTGGACATCGACTGCGAAATGCACCTCAGGCCCGAGGTGACCGCCGCCGTCGCGCAACTGCCCGAGGTCATCACGGTGGAAGAAGCTGCCAGTAACCGCGACCTGACACTGACGGTCATCACCCAGGACCTGGAACAGTTCAGCACGCAGGTGTTGCCTCGGCTCAAGGAAGTACGGGGACTCACCAAGTACCACACGGCTCTCTGTACACGGATCCACACCAGCGGCTACGCGTGGCGGCTCAATGTGCTCAGCAAGGCGGAACAGCAGGCATTGCGGTCGCTGGCGGGACCTGAATCCGCCAACCCGTCTTCTCCCGACACCGTCGTGGCGCCCTTGCCGGAGACACACCTGGCGCTCATCCCGTTCCTCGCCCGGGACGGCCGCGCCACTGCGGCCGAGATCGCCCGGGCGCTGGACCGGAATCCAGCCACTGTGCAGCGCCAACTGGGACGCGTCCTGGCCAGCCGCATGCTGTCCTTCCGCTGCGAAATAGCCCAGCAGTACTCAGGCTTCCCCATCACCGTCCAATGGTTCGCCAATGTCCCGGCAGGTCAGCACGAGGCCGCAGCCACCGAGCTCAGGGCCATCCGCAACATCCGCTTCTCCGCATCCACCACGGGGCGCACCAACTTCACCATGATCATGTGGCTGCGCTCCCTGGCGGATGTCATGGAAATGGAGCTCACCATCCAGCAGCGGATCCCCGGCATTGAATTGGTGGAAAGCGTGGTGATGCTCAATACGGCAAAACGGGTGGGGTGGATGCTGAACCCGGACTCGACCGCCATGGGAACAGTCGTACCACCCTACGGAGACCTGCTGCCGGAGGGCGCCTAAGCCCGCTTCGTGGCCCTCAGGACAGTGTCCAGGGTGGTGCCCGATTCACCGCTGGGACCCGAAACCGTCCGCGCCCTGTCCGTCAGCACGTGGACGAACCACGGCTCGGTATCTAGCCGCAGGGCACCCGCCAGCTGCTCCGGAGTGAAGAAAAGCCCGGCCTCGTGGTGGTGCTGGCTCCAGGACGGCAGGCCGTGCGGGTGATGCCCCACCACCAGCAATGTCCCGCCAGGCGCCACAGCCCCGGCGGCCGAGGTGACCGAATCACGCCACGGCAGCAGAGGCGAATGCAGGAACTGTGCCGAGACCAGATCGAAGTCCGGCTGCGGCTCCCATTCCGTCAGGTCCTGCTGTTGCCACGTGATCCGGTCAGCGACGCCCGCTTCCTCGGCATGCGCGGCCGCGCGTTCAAGCGCGACGGCGGACACGTCCAGGGCGGTAACCGTCCAGCCCTGCTTCGCGAGCCAGATAGCGTCACCGCCTTCCCCGCAGCCCAAATCGAGGGCCTTGCCGGGCTTCAGGTCCTTGGCTTCGGCCACCAACTGCGGGTTCGGATTCCCGCTCCAGATCTTCGGCCGCTCCCGGTACATGCCGTCCCACATGTCCACGGCGTTGTCCGCATCCTTATGGAGGTTCAAGCCACCTTGCTGGGCGCCTTCGTGGGTGTGTTGGCCGTGCTGGTGGGTGCCGCCGTCGTGCGTGTGTTCAGTCATGACCCAAGCGTGCCAAGAGGCTGCAGCGGAAGGCAATGCCTTTTGCTGTTTCGGCAAAGCCGGCAGGCAGTTTGGCCGGGCGGCAGTTTGGCTAGTCCGGCAGCATCCACCGTTGCGCCCCCGCCCCGGACGCGCCCAGTTCGTCCGACGGGTTCTGGAGCGTGCACGATTTCAAGCTCAGGCAACCGCAGCCAATACACCCGTCGAGGTCGTTGCGCAGGTGCTGCAAGGCCGCGATCCGTTGGTCGAGTTCCTCCCGCCAGCGCAACGACAACCTGCTCCAATCCCTCTTGGTGGGCGTGCGGCCTTCGGGCAACGAGTTCAGCGCCTCCCGGATGTCCTTGAGCGGCAGTCCCACCCGTTGCGAGGTCTTGATGAACGCGACGCGTCGGAGTGTGTCACGCCGGTACCGCCGTTGGTTGCCTGCTGTCCGCTCGGCTTCGATAAGCCCGTTGCGTTCGTAGAAATGAAGGGCCGACGGCGACACTCCGCTGCGCTCGGAGAGCTCACCAATGGTCAGTGGCCGGTGGGCGGGGGCGGTGGGCATGGACCTTCTTCCGGTAGGGGTGTGCTGGATTGACCTCAACATTAGTTGAGGTTCTAGGCTGGCGTCCATGACCTCAGACACCTCAACGGCCGGAATCCTGGGCCGTCCCTATCTCCTTGCCACCGTGGGGGCCTGCGCGCTGGTATTTCTCAGCGCGTTCGAGTCCCTCGCAGTGACAACCATCATGCCGCTCGTGAGCCGGGACCTGGACGGAGCCAGCCTCTACGCGCTTGCCTTCGCCGGACCACTGGCTACTGGCGTGATGGGCATGGTGGCGGCCGGCAACTGGTCCGACCGTCGGGGGCCGGCGGCGCCCCTGTACTCCTCGGTGGCACTGTTCGTTGCCGGCCTGCTGATCGCCGGCATGGCCGGAACCATGGAGATCCTGGTGCTCGGGCGCTTGGTACAGGGTCTGGGCGGCGGCGCGATGACCGTTGCCCTCTACGTGCTGGTGGCCCGTGTGTACCCACCCGAGCTGCACCCGAAAATCTTTGCCGCCTTCGCCGCGTCCTGGGTGGTTCCTTCACTCGTTGGTCCGTTCGCCGCAGGTGTCGTGGCCCAGCTGAGCAGCTGGAACTGGGTCTTCCTGGGTGTCGTGGGCCTGGTGGTGCCAGCGCTGCTGATGGTGGTGCCGGCAGTCCGGGGCATGTCGTCCGAGCCTCCCGCCGAAACGGTTCCGTGGGCTTTCGGGCGCATGGGATGGGCGGCGCTCGCAGCTGTTGCCGTCCTCGGCTTGAACCTCTCCGCTGAGGTGCCGGGAGTTGGTGGGGTGATTGCCGTCGTCGCGCTGGTCCTTGCCGTGGTGGCTGTCCGGCCGCTGGTGCCGCGCGGGACACTGACCGCCCGGCGGGGACTGCCCAGTGTGATCCTGGTCCGGGGCCTGGCGTCGGCGGCGTTCTTCGGGGCCGAGGTCTACCTGCCGTACCTCCTGACCGAACGCTATTCATTCACGCCCACGTTTGCCGGGCTGACCCTGACCGGTGCGGCACTGGCGTGGGCCGGGGCGTCGGCGATCCAGGGGCGGCTTGGCACCCGCTTGGCTGATGACCTCGCCATCAAGATCGGTGCCTCGCTGGTGCTGGTGGCCATTGTCCTCACCCTCGTGACGGCCGCGCTGGCGCTGTCCGCCGCCGTTGCCATTGGCGGGTGGATCCTTGCCGGCGGCGGGATGGGACTGATGTACCCGCGCTTGTCCGTCATGACGTTGGCGCTGTCCACCGAGGAGAACCAGGGCTTCAACAGTGCGGCCATGTCCATCTCCGATTCCCTCGGTGGTGCGCTGTCCCTCGCCGCTACAGGACTGGTCTTCGCGGCATTTACGACGACGAACCCGTTTGCGGCGGTCTTCGCACTTACGGCGGTGATCGCCGTCGTCGGGGTTCTGATGGCGCCGAGGGTCGCCGCCCGCGCGGCCGCAACCAAGTCCCCGAACGTCGAACCGGAGCTCTCGCACCACGCCTGACCCGTTGTGGGGCCCGCTTTGCGCGCTTTGCACGCCCCGAAGCACGCATAGCAGGCCCCGCAACGCCGGCCGATGCAAGGTTCCACCCCCATCACTGCTAAACTAGGAACACTTGATGTGCGGTGACGCCCTGAAGCAGGTGGCCTGAAAGGCTGCGCGACGGGGCATTTTTCATGTGAGAGGCACATCCTGCGTCGATGAACGCGTTCTATTTGGTCCCGGCCACCGCTGTTGCAGCGAACCGGTAGACCACCTGACTTTTCCTCGGCGAACCCCTGGCCCAACCGGCGTCGGGGGCCGATGTCCGCAACTGGACACCGCCCGAAAGACATGAAGTTTATGACTACTTTTGCTGCCCTTGGCACGCCCAAGGCCATTGCTGATTCCCTCGCTGCAGACGGCATCGAAGAGGCATTCCCCATCCAGGTGAAGACCCTCCCGGACACCCTCGCAGGCCGCGACGTCCTGGGCCGTGGCCGCACCGGCTCCGGCAAGACCATCGCTTTCGCCATCCCGCTCGTGGCCCGCTTGGCCGAGCGCGAAGCCAAGCATTTCCGCAAGCCCGGCCGCCCCATGGGCCTGGTCCTTGCACCGACGCGTGAACTGGCAACCCAGATCAACGCCACCATCGAACCGCTGGCCAAGGCCATGGGCCTGAACACCACGGTCATCTACGGCGGCATCTCCCAGGCACGCCAGGAAAAGGCGCTGCGCGCCGGCGTCGACATCGTCATCGCCTGCCCGGGCCGTCTCGAAGACCTGATCCGCCAGCGCATCCTGACCCTCGAAGCCGTTGAGGTCACCGTGCTGGACGAGGCCGACCACATGGCTGACCTCGGCTTCCTCCCGGTGGTCAAGAAGCTCATGGACATGACCCCCACCCAGGGTCAGCGCCTGCTCTTCTCCGCGACGCTGGACAACGGTGTTGACAAGCTGGTCAACCGTTACCTGTCCAACCCGCTGACACACTCCGTGGACGATCCCCAGGCCGCTGTCACCACCATGGAACACCACGTCCTGGTGGTCAACGACCAGACCGTCAAGAAGCAGCTCATTGTTGAACTGGCCTCCGGCGCCGGCCGCCGCGTCCTCTTCATGCGGACCAAGCACCACGCCCGCAAGCTTGCCAAGACCCTCACCGACGCCGGCATCCCCGCCGTCGACCTGCATGGCAACCTGTCGCAGAACGCCCGCGACCGCAACCTTGCCGAGTTCTCCAACGGTGACGTCCGCGTCCTGGTGGCAACCGACGTCGCAGCCCGCGGCGTGCACGTTGACGACGTCGAACTCGTCATCCACGTGGACCCGCCCACAGAGCACAAGGCATACCTGCACCGCTCCGGCCGTACGGCCCGCGCAGGTTCCGATGGCACCGTGGTCACGCTGACCCTTCCGGAGCAGCAGAGCGACGTCAAGAAGCTCATGAAGGCTGCCGGCGTTGACGTTTCGTTTGAGCGCGTCACTGCCAACTCGCCGTTGGTTGCCGACCTCGTTGGCGAAATCGCCGACAAGGTCGATCCCCGCACCCGTGCAGCACTCCTCGCGGCGAAAGCCCCGCAGGGCGGCGGCACGTCCACCGGCGCGAACGCACAGCGTAAGCGTGCACGCCGTTCCACGCAGGCTGCTCCCACGGCCGGCGGCCGTGGTGGTCGCAACGGACGCGGAAAGGTCGCGGCTGAGCCGGTTCGCACCGACGTCAACCGCGCCGAGCGTCGCGCAGCAATGAACGACGACGTCGCCCGCAGCTCACGTGGCCGCGGCAAGTCCGGTGCCACTCACCGCAACGACGTCCCGGGCTCGCAGGGCCAGGGCGGCCGCAGTGGTCGTCCGGCTACCGGCCAGCGCGCAGCTTCGGCTCCTCGCACGGCATCCACCACCTCTACGCGTACCGGTGGGAACAAGGCCGTATGGTCCTCCGCTACGGGCGCTACGTCCGGTGGATCCTACGGTTCGGGTTCCGGCAACTCCGGTCGCGGTGGATCCGGCGCAGGCCGTCCGGCACGCAGCGGTCCCCGCCGCGCGTCGGCTCCTGCTTCGAACGAGCGCCGCGGCCGCTAACCTCCCGTTGTGAGGCCCGCTCTACGCGCTTTCCGGAAGGAATGGAGCGCAGAGCAGGCCCCGCAACTTCAGGTACTACCAGCCCCGGGCGCGCCACTCCTCAAGGTGTGGCCGCTCGGCTCCGAGGGTCGTGGGCAATCCATGGCCCGGGTGCACCAGGGTATCGTCCGGATAGGCGTCGAACAGTCGTTCCGACACGTCGTTCAACAGAGAAGTGAAGCGTGCAGGATCTTTCTGTGTGTTGCCGACGCCTCCCGGAAACAGCGAGTCTCCACTGAAAATGTGGGCCGGCCCGTCCGGATCCTGGTACACGAAGGCGATCGAGCCAGGGGTATGTCCACGCAGGTGGACCGCCGTGAGCTCGATGTCGTCGAACCGCTCAACGTCGCCGTGACCAATCCGGACATCCACCGGAACCGGCAACGCATCGGCGTCGTCCGCTCCCGCTGACGTGGTGGCCCCGGTGACTTCCACCAGCTCCGCCAGCGCACGGACGTGATCCCAGTGCTGGTGGGTGGTTGCTATCCGGACCAGCTTGATGGGCTCGGCCGAATCGCCCGCGGACTCCGACAGAAGCTGCTGGATGGCTGGAAGGTCGTCGGCGGCGTCGATCAACACCTGCGCCCCTGTGGACTTTGACGTCAACAGGTACACGTTGTTGTTCATCTCGCTGACCGAAATGCTGCGAATGGTGACGTCACGTAGTGAGTGAATAAGCGAATCCATTCGTTCAGCCTACGTTCTTGGCTTCGCGGCCCTGCGAGACCCAATTGGGGTCGGCGGAGCGTGAACCCACGACGGCGGCAGCGGCTTGGTCGAGCACCTCAAGGTGCGCTGTTCCCAGTTGCAGGGACAGTGCGCCGAGATTCTCGTCGATCCGGTACGTCCTGCGCGTGCCGGGGATGGGGACCACCGAAATCCCGAGGCGCTGACCTTGGGCGAAAAGCCAAGCCAGGGCTACCTGGGCAGGAGTTGCATCCAGCCCACTGGCTACCTCGCGAACCGCGGCTACAACGGCCTGGTTCGCATCAAGTGCCTCGTCGCCAAAACGGGGGATCTTATGGCGGAAGTCATTTTCGCCAAGATCGCCCGCGCTGACAGTTCCCGTAAGGAACCCACGGCCCAGCGGCGAATACGGCACAAACCCTACGCCAAGCTCCTTGGCTGCAGGAACAACGTTGAGCTCAACATCCCTGCTCCAGATTGACCATTCACTCTGGACCGCGGCAATGGGATGGACGGCGTTGGCCTGCCTGAGCTCCTCGGCTGTCACTTCCGACAAGCCGAGGTGCCGGACCTTGCCCTCACGGACCAGCTCCGCCATTGCCTCCACGGTTTCCACTATCGGAACGCGGAGGTCACGGCGATGCATGTAGTAGAGGTCAATGACGTCAGTGTCCAAGCGGCGGAGGCTCGCTTCCGCCGCTTGCCTGACGTACGGTGCATCCCCGCGGACTCCCGTGTATCCGTCCGCGGGGTTGCCCTCAATTCCAAACTTCGTGGCTACCTGGATCTCGTCGCGGCGCTCTTTCAGGAGCCTGCCCACGAGTTCCTCGTTGCTGCCCGCGCCGTACACATCTGCGGTGTCGATGAACGTGATGCCCGCGTCCACGGCGTGCCTGAGTGTTTGCAGGCCTTCCTCTGGGTCGATCCCGCCATAGACCGGGGTCAGGGCCATTCCGCCGAAACCGAGGGGGCTGACCGTGAGGCCATCTCCGAGCTGAACTGCAGTCATGAACGTCTCCAATGCGTGTTTGGGTGCTCTTGAAGGCGTGAACCCGATGGCGCGCTGGGGTATTCCTGCGATTTCTGCGAGCACCGCCTGGCCTCGCGTGGCCTTGCCTGGCTGATTCGATGGTTCGCTGCACACTGTGCCGTGCGAGCGGCATGGTGTGCAGCGAACCATCGAAACAGGGTGCCAGGGAGCGGGCGCTACTCGGGCTTGGCTACAGCTTTCTCTGCGGGCAGCGCCTTCAGGCCGGCGGCACATCCCACGATTCCGGCGATAAAGAGGAGTTTCAGCGGGCTTGCCGATTCGGCGCCCGTGATCATGGCCCAGCCAACGGTCAGCGCCGCGCCGATACCCACCCATACCGCGTAGGCAGTGCCGAGGGGGATGCGCTTCACCGCGATGCCCAGTCCCAGCATGCTCAGTACTGCGGTGACGGCGAAGACCAGTGTGGGCATGAGTTGCGTGAAGCCGTTGGAGAGCCCCAAAGCGGTGGCCCACACGGCTTCGAGGAGCGCCGACGCCAGGAGGATGGCCCAGAAGATTCCGTTACCGGTGTTCTTGGTTTTTGTCGTCATGGCTATGCCACCACCTTCAGGCCGACCACGCATGCGCCGATGCCGGCAAGCAGAAGCAGCCGGGCCGTCGTCGCGCGTTCAACTTTGGTGACCATCGCGTAAGCCGCGGTGAGCACCACACCCACCCCCACCCACACGGCGTAGGCCGTGCCCGTTGGGATGGATTGCATTGCGATCGCCAGCCCGCCCATGCTCGCAATGACTGCGACCAGGAAAACGACTGTTGGGACGGGTTTACGGAAGCCCTTGGAACGGTGCAGAGCTGCGGCCCAGACGGCCTCGAGTGCACCGGAAAGAATGAGAATTATCCACGACATGACATTTCCTTTGGCCAGTCTTGTCGCGTGCCGGGTACTGAACCGTCGTCCGGAGGTTCCAGAGCGGAACCTTCATTTCAGGCTAGCAACTCCGGCGCGGGGTGGCCACTTCTGGTGGTTAACGTCACCAGCTCAGGCGTCAGCCGGCTCCACATGGTCGATCGAGATCACTGCGATAAAGCCCCGCCCGGAGATCTCAGGGCTGCGGGTATCCGAACCCACGACGGCGTCATAGCGAGCCAACTCGACGGGTTCCCCGGGGCTGGTTGCCGGAGCGCCGCCGTCGGACTTTTCCTCAGCAGCCGGCTCTTCCTCGACTCCGGCGCCGGGCGCAACTGTCGCCTTGCCCTCCAGCAGAACAGCCAACTGCCCCTCGAATACCGGGTGAGCCCGTTTCTTGGAGATCTCAACGATCGACGTGTAGCCCTTGAACGCGCCTTCGCGGGCGATGACGTTCAAGTCACGGATATCGCCGGTGGGGAGAGTCGCCGAGGATGCGGCCTCGCCGGAGAAACGGAACGGACGGTATTTCTCGAGCGGGTGCTCGGAGCCGTCCACGGTGAGGAGCAGCAGTTCGCCGTCGATGATGGTGATGACCCGCTCCATGCCTGGGAAAACGGAGAATTCTCCGGCTTTGGAGACGTCGGCGATGCTGACACGCCAATCCCAGGCACCGTCCTGCGCAGAGGCTGCCTGCGGGTGGCTCGCGAGTTCGCGCGTCACCCCGCCGCCATTGCGCCACGGTTCGGGACGGATGTCAGCAAAACGGATAATCTCCATCCGACCAGCCTAATGGTGGACGCAGGTTCTCCGATGGCAACGCGGCTTGCTAACGTCATATGTGGAAAACGTTGTTCGGGTAGTGAGGGAGGCGCTGGATGTTCGTCAAAGTATGCGGCTTGAGCACGCCCGAATCAGTACGTGAAGCCGTCGACGCCGGTGCTGACGCCGTCGGTTTCGTCCTCACCACCAGCCCGCGGGAGGTCAGCCCGGACCAGGTTCGTATCCTGCTCCCGCTGGTGCCCGCCGGGGTTCATGCCGTGGGCGTTTTCCGGCATGAAGCCGCCGCCGATGCCGTAGCGACGGCCCGCGCGTCAGGACTTTCGTGGGTGCAGCTGCACGGTCGCCGTACTGCGGACGACGTCAAAACAGTGCACGACGTCGGCATGCGGCTCATCCGGGCCGTCACCATGGGTGCCTCCCAGGATGAGTTCGCGGATCTGGGCGAAGACGTGTTCCTGATCGACGCCGCAGTGCCGGGGTCGGGGGAGTCCTGGGACTACGCCTCAGTGCGTGACAAGGGGCTCGAGAGCCGGGCGTGGTTGCTCGCCGGTGGTTTGGAACCCGGCAACGTGGCCTTCGCCGCAGCCGCTGCCGGCGCTTGGGGAGTGGACGTTTCCTCCGGTGTCGAGTCTTCGCGGGGTGTGAAGGACCTGGCTAAGATCCGCGCCTTCGTCACAGCCGCCAAAGCCTGACCCTCCCTCACATCCCTATGGTTTCAACCGGTCCCTTCCTCACGTCCCGCGTGTTTCGGCCGGACGCTTCTTCACGTTCCGCGTGTTTGAATCGGATCCTTCTTCACGTTCCGGGTGTTTGAACGGGATGCTGCTTCACGTTCCGCGTGTTTGAATCGGGTCCTTCTTCACTTCCCGGGTGTTTCGGCCGGACGATTCCTCACATCCGCATGGGGTGTGAGTGAGGGTTGGTGGGAAGGGCGTGGGGTGTGGAAGAGGGTTGGGGGGAAGCTATAGGGATGTGAGCGAGCGTCGGGTTGGGCGGCTGAAGTCCGGGAAGATTCAGGGCAGACCCCTAGGCATTTTGTCAGCCCCGCAGGAGAGAATGAGGACATGAAAACGATCCTTAACGTCATCTGGCTTGTCTTCGGCGGGTTCTGGTTGGCCCTGGGCTACTTCGCGGCAGGCATTATTTGCTGCGTGCTCATCGTGACCATTCCTTGGGGCATCGCTTCGTTCCGGATCGGGGCGTACTGCTTGTGGCCCTTCGGGCGGATGGTGGTTGAGAAGCCGGGCGGCACAGGGGTCTTCGCGCTCCTGGGCAACGTCATCTGGTTGCTGGTGGCGGGTATCTGGATTGCCATCGGCCATGTGGTTACGGCGTTTGCCATGGCCATCACCATCATTGGGATTCCGCTGGCCATCGCCAACCTGAAGTTGATCCCGGTGTCGCTGATGCCGCTCGGCAAGCAGATTGTGCCCACCAATCAGCCGTTCGTCAGCACCTACCGCTAAGGTGCGGCCCCGCTAGGACGCAACAACCGCCCCGGTGCGCAGATCGAAACGGAACGTCCGCTCCACACGCACGCTCCCGCCGTCGGCCTCCACCGTGAAGGCGAGTTCCAGCGTGCTGTGCTCGAGGTCCGACGCCGTAATGGTGTAGGTCGGCGTGAAGTAGAGGACATGCTCGCCGGGTAACAGGTCCGCGGGCGGGAAACCGCCCGCGTTCTGGTGCGGTCCGCGAAGTACGACGCCGGCAGCCGGCTCAGTGCCTCCGTTGCGGAGCCGTCCGGTGAAGGCAAGGATGTCCCCGGCTTTGTAGCCGGGGACGATGGGTCCGTAGTTGAGGTCCTGGGCTTCCCGGGTGCCGAGAACCTGGTCTCCGGCGTAGCCCTGCCCGATTTCCTTCCACGTTTGGACATCCCATTGGCCGTCGCTGTTGGACGGGATCACGTGGAAGTCGCCGGCGTTCTGCCACTCGGCGGGCCGGCCGGGAGTGATGGACCGCAGTTCCATGTCGAAGACCAGGCCCGTGGGCCCAGGCGTAACCCGGGGTGGAGCGGAGAGCTGCCCCGCCAGCTGCTGGGCAGGAATGGACGCGAAAACAATCTCCCGGTACCCCTGCCGTTCATAGAGAACCCCGATATTCCCGTTCGGCAGCCGCGCCACGGTGGAGTAGGCCGAGCTTCCCGTGCACAGCAGCAGCTTTGCCGGCCAGGTGGCGCCGTTGTCGGGGGAGAGACTCAGCATGGTGTTCCGACGCAGATGAGGGTCCTGGTTGTTGCTCGCCAGCAGCCAGGACGAAGTCTCCGGCGCCGCGAAGGTACCATGCGGCTGACCATCGAAGCGCGTCAGGGACCCGTTGTCGCTGGGATCCGGCAGGTCCGGAACAGGCTGCAGCGGGCTCCACGTTTGGCCGCCGTCCTCGGACACTGCAGCCAAGCGGCAGGGCGTGGCCCGTGAATGCAGGAGCAGCCGGCCATCGTCCAAGCACACTACTTTGTTCTCGTTCGGCCCCACGCCTGAGGTACCCGGACCGATCAGCTCGCCCAAAGTCCAGGTCTCACCATGATCGTCGCTGAACGCAGACGCGGCCGTGATGGCACCGTCCACCAGCAGCACAAACTGTTGCACCAACCGGCCCGCAAAAGGTCCGGTGTGGATCTGGATGCCCTGTCCGGCGGCGGCGAACAGGCCAGTGACAGCGCCGCGCTTAAGTTGCGCGGTGAGCCGGCGGTGCTGCCAGGTGTCGCCGTCGTCGTCGGAGAAGCTGACGTCCGCGTGCTGCACGTCGTCATCCGGCTCCAATCCGGCAACTGCTTCAAAGAAACCTGCGTGGGTCCCGGCGGCATGGAACATGAAGATGCGCCCGGTGTCGGAGTCCACCAGCAGGCTTGGATCGCCGAAGCCGTGGAGTCCCGAACCGGTGCGAACCAGCTGCTGTGGCTTCCACGTGACTCCGTTGTCGTAGCTGCGGCGCAGGAGGAGATCAATGGGGTTGGGGAGGTCGTCCAGGTTGGGCCTGCCGTCATAGGCGGCTAAAAGAGTTCCCCGGGTGCTGATAGCAAGGGCGGGGATGCGGTATTGCCGGTAGCCGCCCACGCCGCGCACAGCCAGGACGTGCTCTACATCGGGGACGGCTAGGGGAACCGATGAGCGGGAAGAGTCCAAGAGGTAGGAGGTCACACCTCTATGCTAGCTGGACGCCAACACTCCCCGATAGGCACCGTCCTGCAAGAGAGCAATTGCGGAACCTGCGTCCAGCTCCGCCGCGATGACGACATCACCCGCAAAACCGGCGTCGATCAGTTCCCGGCCGCTGGAACATCCCCGCAGAACGCCCGCAAGATGCGGTTCCGCAGCATCGAAGGCGGCAGCAGCAGCGGCCGCTTCCGGGGAAAAGTTGTGACGCCCGGCAGCCGCGAGTCCGGCAATGAACGCCCCGGCCCCAAGCTCATCCTCCAACGCCGGCCGCAGGCTACCGTTGCCCCACTTCTCACCCGCAGCGATAACGGCAATAACGGCACCATGAGGCAGTGTGGCCTGCACCCAATCGGCCGTGGCAGCGGCGTTGCGGAGTGAAACGGCCACCACCTGACGGGCTGAACCGGCCAATTCATGGCTGATGGTGGACCCGTTGGGGGAGGGCAGAACGACCCGGTCGAGTACCGGCGCAGCACTGAGGCTCACGGGCGACAAGCTCAGCCCTTCCGAACCCCGCGGCCCCGCCAGCGCAGCCCCGTGGTGGGCTGCGAACTCGCTTGCACCCGCGTCCCTCAGCGGATAGGGAAACACCACCGCCCCGCGATCCACCGCGACGCTCACGCACGTGGTGAACGACAGGACGTCAACCACCACCGCAAGGTCAGCGCCCGGCACTACCGCGCGGGCGCCGTCGAGCCCCCATTCAAACCGGACCGAGTACGGGAGCTGCCGCTGCGGCGCTCCGGGTTCGCTGGGCACGCCGCTCACGCGAGTTCGCCCGCTAGGTTCCGGCGGGCGGCGTCGAGCCAGAGGCCCTTGGCCCGTTCGCTGTGGAACAGCGGGTCCAGGCTTAGCAGATGGCGTACGACGGCGGCGCGACCCTTCGCGAAGTCATCGTCGCTGACGTGGGCGTAGTCTTCGCGGACGGCGGCCAGGTAACGTGCGTAGGCCTGTTCGTCGCCGCCAAGGACAGAGAGGTCGGCGTCGCAGAGGAGGGCGCCGGCATGGTCACCGGGCTCAGGGGAGTGGGTGGAAGTGAGCCTGACGAGCCGGGCCACCTCGGCCACATCGGCAGCGGCGAGGCCAGCAGCCGTGAGCCGGTCCTCGGCCAGGATGGCTGAGTCTTCCTCATCCTGACCAGCAACACCTTCATAAACGGCGTCGTGAAACCAAGCCGCCAAGGAGACGGTCCGTGCAGGCAGGGCGGGTTCTGTCAGAGTGTCCAGGGCTTCAAGAACTGCCAGGAGGTGTGTGCGGCTGTGGTATTTCCGGCCGTCCTCGCCCCACCGCTCCAACAGCTCCAGGCCCAGCTCCTCATGGCCGGGGAAGATACTGTTCCAACGCTCCATCAACGGAACTGTCAAAGCTTTACTCCGTTCCCGCGCGGGAATTCGTAGGCCGCTGGCGATGAGTTTGCGGACCAGGATTCTGGCCTCCACGGGGATTGCGCCGGCGAGCACGAGGTCGTCGTAGCGGCGTTCCGGGACATCATAGTGGTCCCCGTCAAAGGCCCGCCCGGGTACTCCTGCTGCGGCTGCGAACGCATGGAGCTCATCCAGTGAAGTGTCCGAAACGAGGTGCGAAAACACGGTTCCGTGCGCGGGCCACAGGGGCGGATCGACGTAGATGGCCATGGCCAAAGTGTAGTCCCGGGCGATCCCACCCAGTTGCCGGACGGGACGCCTGCAAAGAGGCTTCCGGTCACGGCAGCGGGGAAGGAACGCACCCGCGGGACATCATCTGTGGCGCCGACTATCCCAACAACAGCCGGGCACGCTCTGAAGCATCGTGGCGTATCTGCTTAACCGCAGCCACCTCCGTCTCCAGTTCCTTCATGCGCGTGGTCAAATACTTGTCCAACACCGTGGTGATCTTCGCGTCGAATCCGGTGCTTTCGCGGCAGCCCGCATCGGTGACAGCTATCTTCAGTTCTTTCTGGCCGCCGGCGTCCAGTCCCGCAGAGACCGCTTCGCCCGGGTGGCTGTAGGGGAAGGCCGTTGTGGACATGCATTCTTTCCAGGAGTCGACGGCGGTCTGGATCCCGGCGTCCTGGCCTGCAGCGTTGGTGGCGACCATCAGGGAGTTGAAAGCCAATGCGGTGGCCCTCATGTAGTTGTCGGCAGTCCCATAGATGGCGGTGATGCCCTCGGCTTTGCAGCCTCCCCACAGCATCCCCGTACCTGCTGAGGACTGGACTACGTTCTGTTCAGGCGAGCCACTGCCGTTGAGGGCCTGCTGAAAAGCGGGATCGGCCATGAGTTTGCCGAGGTCGGAGTCCGGGGCGGGCTCGCCCGGTCCCTTGGGCTTGGTTGAGGCGTATCCCGAAGCCCGTGCAGTCTCAACGCTGAGCGTATCGAAGCCTACGTGCTGTTTGAGATCCACGGATTGCTGTCCTGCGGAAACCGGTGTGTAGTCGTATCCAGCCTTGGCCATGCACCGACGCACGGCTTCGGCCACCCCGTTTTCGGCCGCGGAATCCGCGGACGCGAACTGCTCGGCTGCCAGAGTCACGCCGGACACCGGATGCTCCGCCGCTTTGGTCAGCATGGAGGAGACTCCTGGCGTGGCGGCGGCAGCCAATGTCGCGGCAGCCCCGGCAGTAAGAATCAGTACCCCAATGGTTTTCTTTTTCATCGTTTCTCCTCTGGACGAATTATGGTCGGTTTTTGGCAATGCGGTGGCCGGCCCTGGTGTTCCAAGGCCTGGTTTGGAGCGTGATGATCTAGCCGATCAGCCTGTTTTGGTACGCGAAGGCAACCAGCTGGATCCGGTTTTTGAGTTTGAGCTTGGACAGGATGTTCCCGATGTGGGATTTCACCGTGGCGTCGCTGAGAACCAGGGACGCGGCGATCTCCCCGTTGGCCAGGCCTTTGGCCGCCAGCATGAAGACATCGTGCTCCCGGGCTGACAGGGGTTCCAGGACTGCCGTGTTGGACTCTGCGGGAGTGGTGTAGTCCCTGAGTAGTTCATTCGTAGCCGAAGGAGCCATGACCGCGTGCCCGGAGTGAACGGTGCGGATGGTGGCGAGCAGGAATTCCGGTGTCGCATCCTTGGTGAGGAAACCGCCGGCGCCGGCTTGGATGGCGCGGACCACGGCTTCGTCGTGCTGGATGGTGGTGAGCACAATGACCTTTGTACGGCCGCTGCTTTCGGTGATGCGGCGCGTGGCGGTGATCCCGTCCATGACCGGCATCCGGATGTCCATCAGCATCACGTCCGGTCCGACGTCCGCCGCGAGGGCAACAGCCTGCTCACCGTCAGTGGCTTCGCCTACCAGGTCCAGGTCAGGCTGGCTGCCAAGGATCATCTTCAAACCAGCGCTGAACAGGGGTTGATCGTCAACCAATGCGACGCGGATCGGGGTGTCGTTCACGGCAGGATTGCCTCCACTTCGAAGAGTTGGCCGTTGGTGACCGTAGTGAGCCGCCCGCCCGCCGCCGTCGCGCGTTCACGCATACCCGGGATGCCGCGGCCGGTTCCCGACGGCGGCAGTTCAGTCCCGCCGTCGGCCAGCCTTGAGCGGATCTTCAGACGCAGGCCGCGGGGTTCGCGGGCAACCGTCACCACTGCGCCGGCCTCGCGGTCCCCATGTTTGAACGCATTCGTCAGGCTTTCCTGGACGATTCTGTAGACGGTGAGGTCCTCTACCGGGGAGAGACCCTCCAGCCCGGCCGTGTGCAGCTCGACAGGCATCCCGCTGCTCTCCAGGCGTTCGGCCAGGGCCGGCAATTCCGAGGTTCCGGGTGCGGGACCCTCCAGTTCCGAGCCGAAACTTTGCACGAGCCGCCGGGTTTCCTGCAGTGCGCTCCTTGCCGAAGACGCAATGACGTTGGCCGCCTCCTCCACCAGTTCCGGCTCAGTCCGGTGGACGTAGCGGATCCCTTCCGCCTGGGCTGTGATGACGGCGAGGGAATGCGCAAGGACGTCATGCAGCTCCCGGGCGATCCTGTTGCGCTCTTGTTCGATCACCAAGGCACCCGCCGTTGATTCGAGCCGGGACTCCGCCTGTTCCTTCGCCATCCGGTTGGCAACGGCCTGCCGTACCGACGCAGCGGCAGCCCATCCAGCGAGGTTGAGGGCCGAGAATGAGGCGAACACCAGGAAGGCGTACACAGCAATGCGGAAGGGGCTCGCCTCGGTCAGCTGTTTGCCGAAAACAAAGTTGATCCACGCGGTGTCGGCGAACCAGTTCACGGTGACCAGCCCGGCTGCGGTCACGGCCGCAACGGGCAGTGGCCACCGCTGCGGTTCTTTCCAACCGAGAGTGGCGAAGAAGAAGAGCACCGGCAAGCACACATAAGGCGTGGCGCCGGACAGCATCACGCTCGGGAAGATGCCAAAGGCCTGGAAGCCCAAGGCAGCGAAGGCGAAGACGATGGCGGGAACGGGGACCAGTTCGGCGGCTGCAACCGCAGCCGTGAGGGCGACCAGGACCGCGCTCGCCGAATCGAAACTGCGTTCCTCCAGGACCATGAGTGCCACGAGCATGCCAAGGCCTGCCAAGGGTGCGGCGGCGGGGCGGAGGGCCTGGATTCTCGGTGACATGCTTCAACCCTAGGGTGAGCGGTCCGGGCTCGGGCCCCGTTTGGCCCTGGTTCATCCGGGCGGGGGAGCAAGTTCGTCCGAGGTACTGAGAGGCGCGACATGCCGATGGGGGGTGCGGCGGCGCGCGCCCCCCCAAAGCACAGTCATATTGCGTTTGCGGAGTAGAACGGCCCTTGTGTACGCATTTACGGAACTACACTGTTTCTATGCCGCAAATACGAATTTCCGAAGCCGCCCGCTTCCTCGGTGTCAGTGACGACACCGTGAGGCGTTGGACAGAGAACGGGACGCTCACTCCGCAGAAGGACGGAGCGGGCCGGCTTGCCGTGGACGGACTGGAACTGGCCACGCTTGCCCGCGACCAATCCCACCTCCCGGACGACCCCTCCCGTTCCGGAAGTTCGGCGCGGAACCGCTTCGTCGGCCTGGTTACCGGCATCACCGCAGACAAGGTCATGGCCCAGGTCGAGCTTCAATGTGGTCCGTTCCGCGTGGTGTCGCTCATGAGCAGCGAGGCCGTGCGGGAGCTTGGCCTTGAGCTCGGTTCGGTGGCCACAGCGGTAGTCAAGGCCACCACGGTGATCATCGAAACGCCCCAGGGAAAGAGCATCATATGAGCATCACCCGCAAAAATTTCACCGCACTGTTGGTGGCCGGCGCTTTGGCGGCAAGCCTGGCCGGATGCGGCTCAGGCACCAACACCACGGCAAGCTCCAGCTCATCCCCGTCGGGCGAGATCACTGTGTTCGCCGCAGCGTCCCTTAAAGCACCTTTCACGCAGCTGGCCAAGGATTTCGAGGCAGCCAACCCGGGCACAAGAGTGAAACTGAGCTTCGCGGGCTCCTCCGATCTCGTCACGCAGATAACCCAGGGGGCCCCGGCCGATGTGTTCGCCTCGGCTGACACCAAGAACATGACAAAGCTTGCCGACGCCAAGCTGCTGGACGGCGCCGCCACCAACTTCGCCGCCAACGTCCTGGAGATCGCAGTCCCACCCGGCAACCCGGCGTCGATCGCGTCCTTCGCGGATTTGGCCAAAGCGGACGTCAAGGTGGTCACCTGCGCCAGCCAGGTTCCCTGCGGCGCAGCGACGGACACGGTTGAGAAGGCCAGTGGCATAACGTTGAGCCCCGTCAGCGAGGAATCCTCGGTGACCGACGTGCTCGGCAAGGTCACCTCGGGCGAGGCCGACGCCGGCTTGGTCTACGTCACGGACGTGAAGGGAGCCGGCGACAAGGTCAAAGGCATTCCTTTCGCTGAATCGGACAAGGCGGTCAACACGTACCCGATCGCCACGGTAGGCTCCAGCAAGAACAAGGCGCTGGCAGCGGCTTTCGTGGCCGCAGTGACCAGTGAAGCAGGCAAGAAGGTTCTGGGTGACGCCGGATTCGGCGCACCGTAAGGAGAGCATGAAGACCACCACCGGCTACCATGGCGTCCCCCGATGGATCTATGCCGTGGCAGCAGCGGGCGGCCTCCTGGTGGTCCTTCCGCTGGCGGCCATGCTGCTGCGCGTCAACTGGCCGCAGTTCGTTCCCCTGATCACCTCGGAGTCTTCCCTGGCCGCGTTGGGCCTGAGCCTGCGGACCTCTGCCGCCAGCACGGTCCTCTGCATCGTGTTGGGCGTGCCGCTGGCGCTGGTGCTGGCACGCGGCGAGTTCCCCGGCCAGAAACTCCTGAGGTCCTTCGTCCTGCTGCCGCTGGTGCTGCCGCCGGTGGTGGGGGGCATAGCGCTGCTGTACACCTTTGGCCGTCAGGGCCTGCTGGGGAAGTCGCTGGAGATGGCCGGCGTCCAGATCGCGTTTTCGACCACCGCGGTGGTCCTGGCGCAGACCTTCGTAGCCCTGCCCTTCCTGGTGGTCAGTTTGGAGGGTGCCTTGAGGTCGGCAGGAAACCGGTATGAAGCCGTGGCTGCGACCCTCGGGGCGAAACCCACCACCGTCCTTCGCCGCGTCACCCTTCCGTTGGTCCTGCCGGGACTGGCATCGGGCGCTGTGTTGTCGTTCGCGCGCAGCTTGGGGGAGTTCGGAGCTACCCTGACGTTCGCGGGCAGCCTGGAAGGCGTCACGCGCACCCTGCCGCTGGAAATCTACTTGCAGCGCGAGACCGACGCCGACTCCGCCGTCGCGCTGTCCCTTGTCCTGGTGGCGGTGGCGGTCGCGGTTGTGGGGCTCAGTTACGGCGGCCGTCGGCGCGCGGCTGCGGCGGTCCAGGCATGAGCTTCGAACTGCGGGCCAGCCTCCGTGCCCGGAATTTCGACATGTCGCTCAGCCTCGCTGACGGTGAAACCGTGGCCATCCTCGGTCCCAACGGGGCGGGCAAATCAACGTTGTTGGGCGTGATCGCCGGGCTGTTGCGGCCCGATTCCGGCTCGGCCAGGATTGCCGGGCGGCAGTTGTTCAACCTCGACGCCGGCACCCACCAGTGGGACGCACCCCACCTGCGCGGTACGGCCCTTCTGGCCCAGGAAGCCCTGCTGTTCCCGCACCTGAGCGTGGTGGACAACGTGGCGTTCGGCCCCCGCAGTGCCGGGGCTTCCAAGGCTGCGGCCCGGGAAACTGCGCAGCGTTGGCTGGCGGAGGTTGACGCTTCGTCCCTCGCCGACAGGAAGCCTGCCCAGCTCTCGGGAGGCCAGGCGCAGCGGGTTGCCGTGGCTCGCGCCCTGGCCGCCGAGCCGGAACTGCTGCTCCTCGACGAACCCATGGCTGCCCTGGACATCCACGCGGCACCGCTGCTGCGCCGTGTGCTCAAACGCGTGTTGAAGGACCGGAAGGCCATCATCGTCACGCACGACGTCCTGGACGCCTACATGCTGGCAGACCGTGTGGTGGTGGTGGAAAACGGCCGGATGGTCGAAGAAGGTCCCACGCGCCAGGTCCTTGAACGGCCCAGGAGCCACTTTGCCGCCGGACTTGCCGGCCTGAATCTCGTCACCGGTACTCTGGGCCGGGAGGGAATCACGACGCCGGATGGCCGGGTTTTCGCTGGACAGCACGATCCCGGCTGGTCACCCGTTCCCGGCCAGGCAGGCGTGGCGGCGTTCCCGCCGTCGAGCGTTTCCGTCTTCCTGGGTGATGTGCACGGAAGCCCGCGCAACTCATATGCGGTGACCATCACGGACCTTGAGCCGCACGGCGACCAGGTCCGGGTGCGCGCCAGCGCCGGCTCCGACGGCGCGTTGTCCGCCGACATCACGCCGGCAGCCTCCGCAGACCTTGGCCTTGCCCCCGGGATGGAGGTGCGGTTCGTGGTGAAGTCCGCGTTGGTGTCGGTTTACCCGGCGTGAGTCTTAGTCCCGGCTTCAACCGACGGAGGCCGCCGGCACTACGCCGACGGCCCCCGCTCCCGTTTAGGGGATGTTGTGCCAGAACAGGCGGATAACATCATGGAAGGCGCTCCACCACGCCCGCCGTCCCAATTACACGCAGCTCATCGGGACTCTTGAACTCTCGTGAAGCTGTAGTGCCGTTGGCGACATCGAGTTCGGCTTTGGAAACTTAGCCTCGCTTGCCGTCGGTCGTTAGGGCTGCGATGAGATCCGGCTCCGTTTCGGGTGATACGGAATCTTTGGCGAACCCGTAGGTGTTGCCGTTAGCGTTCCTCGGATACTCGGGAGTCGGCTTGTTCCGGGAAGACGCGACGGAAGAAACTGAGCCACCCGCGGCTACGGCCATGGACGCGCCAGCTCCTAGGCCCAGAACTGTGCCAAAGTCACGGCAATCCCGTAGCTTCGCTTCGGCATGCTTCTAATACTCATGATTTTCCCTACCAATTTCCCTGGAGAACATGAAAATATTGGGGCGCTTATTTTCTGTTGTATTTTCTGGATATCACCCGGGCGCCATAAATACTCCCACCTGTGTGGCGCCGTCGCTGAGGTAAACAGGAATTTCCCGTGGAGGTCTGGGAAGATTCCTGGCTGCTTCTTCGGGAGTTGTCGGTTCGGTCCCCTGCATCTGTGCCGAGTAGGCGTAGCCCTTTGCTCCGTTCGTGGCTACCACTGCGAGCAAGTCCGGGACGCCGCGCCCTGGTACCTCGACGCCGTAGGTCTCGCCCTTCGCGTTTAGTTCCCATTCGGTGGCAACTTGAGAGACGTACCTGACACTGATTTGCCACCTGTTTCCAGGCTCAGTCGTAATGGTCACCCCTCGTGCTGATGGATCCAAGGGCACGACATACTTTGACCATGCGCCGGGTGTGCCCAAATCTGCCGATGAACACGTGACGTTGGCTCCATCCGGGAAGTTGAACTTACCGACACTGAGGCAGGTCAATTCCACCTCAACCCCGGTAGCCCCTTCCGGGGCTGGTCCAGGGTCCGCTGTTGCTGTGCCGGTGTAGATGGCGGTCGATGGGGTGCTTAGGGCAGCAGTCGTGGGTACACCGGGCGGGGAGAAGAGCCCTGCAGCCGTTGCACCTGCGCCACCCAGCATCCCCGCGCCAGCCAAAGCCCCGGCGAACAAGAACCAACGTCGCCTCTGGGTCCGCGGTTTTGAACTGCTTCGAACCTGAGCAAGGAGTACCTCACGAAGCGCCCGGTCAAATTGCGGATCAATGTGCTTCATGTCGGATCTCCTTTCAGTGCTGGCGAGTGGACGTGAGGAAGTGGCTGCGGCAGCGCAGCCTTCAGCCGCTTGCGTGCGCGGTACATGCGGACCTTTGCGGCCCCCGGTGAAATTCCTATAGCCTCAGCCGCCACCGCCAGGGGCAGCTCTTCGAATACGACAAGGCTGACGAGCCTCAGGTCCAGTGGCTTTAGGACAGTCAGGGCCTGTGCGACCTTCTCAGTCATCAAATCGTGGTTCGAATAAGCCGGGTCCAGCTCCGCTTCGAACGTGTTGTTGCGGGGAATGGCTTCCAGGAGCCTCCGGTGGCGAACCTTTGACCGCTGTAGATTCCTGGCAATGTTTGTGGTCGTCACCAAAAGCCACGGAAGGATCGAGTCGTCAACCAGTCGCACCCTCTCACGACGGCGCCAAAGCTCAAAGAATGCGGCCGCCGTGGCATCCTGGGCATCGTGCGTTCCGACAGTCAGGCGATAAGCATGACGAAACACACGACTGCGGTGACGGTCGTACAAGACACCAAAGGCCTCCGCATCGCCTTTGAGGCTGTCTGCCCACAGGACGCCATCCCCCGGCTGAACGTTCTCCATGCCCTGTATTGTCCGGGAGGCTGCTGATGGTTACACATCGGCAGAAGATTTTTTTTTCGAGCCCGCCGCACACATACCTACTCCCGGCTTCAACCGACGGAGGCCGCCGGCACTACGCCGACGGCCCCCGCTCCCGTTAGGATTCCAAGCCGGCACATCCTCCCGGAGGAACAGGGAACGGCCTACACGTGTCTGTGGGCACAACAACGTTGGCCCTACGTGCGCAGGGCAAGCCCAGGACAGATTCTCTGCTACTCCCGGTACATCCGCTCCGCATAGGACGGCCCGTAGTAGGTCTCGAGATCTTCCAGCGGCGTCTCCGGCTGGGTGTACGCCTGGGCGAGCACCGCGATGCTAGGAAGGTCTTCGGATTCCCACGTTTCCGGCTGCCACAGGCCGCTGCGCATGAAGGCCTTGCCGCAGTGCGTGAACACTTCCTCCACCGAAACCACGACGGCGGCACGCGGCCGGTGCCCCTTGACCACCATCTGATCGAAGAAGTCGGCGTCACGCACAATCCGAGCTGTGCCGTTGATTCGCAGGGTGTCCGTCCGGCCGGGCACCACGGAGAGGATGCCGACGTTGGGGTTCTCCAGGATGTTGTGGAAACCGAAAGCGAGCTTGTTGCCCGGGCGCTCGGGGATGGCGATGGTGTGCTCGTCCAGGACGTGGATGAAGCCGGCCGGGTCCCCTTTGGGCGAGGCGTCCACGCGGCCGTTCGCGTCCGTCGTCGAGAGGACGCAGAAGGGGCTGGCAGCCAGCCATTGGCGGTCGAATTCACTGAGCGCGGTGCGGACCTTCTTACGCACGCGCTCAAGGGGCAATCCGATCAGGGCTTCGAGTTCATCAGCGGTGGAAATGGTGTCCATGCCCCCAGCCTAACCGGGCAGCTATGGACACTGGTTTCGCCGTGGGCAAACATGGAAGCAATGACCACGAAATCAAACTTGAGCGTAGTAGACTCAACTTTGAAAGTATTGGTCACACTCCAGAAAGGGAGCACTCTTTGGACGTCAAATTCACTACCAAAAGCCAGGAGGCCCTTTCTGCGGCCGCCATGAACGCCTCAACGGCCGGGAACCCCCAGCTGGAGCCGGCGCACCTGCTCAAAGCCCTCATGGACCAGCGGGAGGGTGTTGCCGTGGCTCTTCTGCGTGCCACGGGGGCCGATCCTGATGCAGTGAGCGTGCAGGCGAGCTCGGCCATCAAGGCCCTGCCGTCGTCGTCGGGCACCTCGGTGCAGCAGGCGCAGCTGTCCCGTCAGTCCATGCAGGCCATCCAGGCAGCACAGAACGAGGCCGACAAACTCGGCGATTCCTTCGTCTCCACCGAGCACCTGCTGCTGGGGCTCTCCGCCGGAAGTGACGCCGTCGGGAAGTTAATGCGCGACGCCGGTGCCTCCCATGAGGCGCTGCTCGCCGCCCTGCCCGGTGTCCGGGGTGACCGGAAGGTCGACTCCCCGGATCCCGAAAACACCTTCCAGGCCTTGGAGAAGTTCGGCACGGACCTGACAGCCGTGGCCCGGTCGGGCAAGCTGGACCCCGTCATCGGGCGCGACAGCGAGATCCGGCGCGTGGTTCAGGTGCTGAGCCGCCGCACCAAGAACAACCCGGTGCTGATCGGTGAGCCCGGCGTCGGCAAGACCGCCGTCGTCGAGGGCCTCGCCCAGCGCATGGTGGCCGGCGACGTCCCTGAGAGCCTGCGCGGCAAGACCCTCATCGCCCTGGACCTCGCTTCCATGGTGGCCGGTGCCAAGTATCGCGGCGAATTCGAGGAACGGCTCAAGGCTGTGCTCGAGGAGATCAAGAACAGCAACGGGCAGATCGTCACGTTCATCGACGAAATCCACACAGTAGTGGGCGCCGGAGCCACCGGCGAGAGCGCCATGGATGCCGGCAACATGCTCAAACCCATGCTGGCCCGCGGCGAACTGCGGCTCATCGGTGCCACCACCCTTGACGAGTACCGCGAGAACATCGAGAAGGACCCGGCCCTGGAACGCCGCTTCCAGCAGGTTTACGTTGGCGAGCCCAGCGTCGAGGACACTATCGGCATTCTCCGCGGCCTGAAGGAACGCTACGAGGCACACCACAAGGTCGCCATCGCAGACTCCGCCCTGGTTGCTGCGGCCACGCTGTCCAACCGCTACATTTCGGGTCGGCAGCTGCCTGACAAAGCCATCGACCTCGTGGACGAGGCTGCGTCCCGACTCCGCATGGAGATCGATTCCGCCCCGGAAGAGATCGACCAGCTCCGCCGCGCCGTCGACCGTTTGACCATGGAGGAACTGGCGCTCCAGAACGAGACCGACCCCGCCTCCGTCGAGCGTCTCGCCGCAATCCGCGCCGACATGGCGGACAAGAAGGAAGAACTCAACGCGCTCAACGCCCGTTGGGAGGCTGAGAAGGCCGGGCTGAACCGCGTGGGTGACCTGAAGGCCAAGATCGACGAGCTGCGTTCGGCCGCCGACAAGCACCAACGCGAAGGCGACCTCGAATCGGCGTCGCGGATCCTGTACGGCGAACTGCCCGCACTGGAACGTGAGTTGAGCGCCGCAGCCGAGGAAGAGTCTGCCCGCGGCGGTTCGAAGCCCGAGCTGATGGTGGCAGAAGATGTCACCGCCGACGGCATTGCCGAGGTCATTTCGGCCTGGACAGGTATCCCCGCCGGCCGCATGCTCCAAGGCGAGTCCCAGAAGCTGCTTCACATGGAAGAAGAGCTGGGCAAGCGGCTCATCGGACAGAGCAAGGCAGTGCAGGCCGTTTCCGATGCTGTGCGGCGTGCCCGTGCCGGCATCAGCGACCCCAACCGCCCCACCGGTTCGTTCCTGTTCCTGGGTCCCACGGGCGTCGGTAAGACGGAGCTGGCCAAAGCCTTGGCCGACTTCCTCTTCGACGACGAACGCGCCATGATCCGAATCGACATGTCCGAGTACAGCGAGAAGCACGCCGTGGCCCGCCTGGTCGGTGCCCCTCCGGGATACGTTGGCTACGAAGAAGGCGGCCAGCTCACCGAGGCCGTGCGTCGCCGCCCGTATTCGGTGGTTCTGCTGGACGAAGTCGAAAAGGCCCACCCCGAGGTCTTCGACATCCTCCTGCAGGTTCTCGACGACGGTCGCCTCACCGATGGCCAGGGCCGCACCGTGGACTTCCGCAACACCATCCTGGTGCTGACGTCCAACTCGGGAAGCCAGTTCCTGGTGGACCCGTCGCTGGACGCCAAAGCCAAGCGCGATGCCGTCATGGCAGTGGTCCAGGCATCCTTCAAGCCGGAGTTCCTGAACCGCCTGGACGAGATCGTGCTGTTCGATCCGCTGTCCGTCGAGGAACTTGCGCGGATCGTCGAGCTGCATGTGGCCGAACTGGGCAACCGTCTCCGCGATCGCCGCCTCAGCCTCGAGGTGACCGACGGCGCCCGCGCCTGGCTCGCGATGTCCGGCTACGATCCCGCGTACGGCGCCCGCCCGCTGCGCCGCCTGGTCCAGCGCGAGATCGGTGACCGCCTGGCCAAGGAAATCCTGGCAGGGGAGATCAGCGACGGCGACACCGTGCTGGTCGATACCGCAGCCGATGTGGACGAGCTCACCATCGAGGGTTTTGAGGCGCTCTCAAACCCCGACGGCGGTGCCCCCGCAGGCACGGGCCTCACCGTCCGCAGGAAGTAGCTCCGTCCGGCGCTACTTGTCGAGGAGGTTTTCCTTGATGGTGTTGCCGGAGTCCACCACGATGAAGCAATCAACACGGCGGTCGCCCCTGTCCCAGCTGGTGCTGCTGGGGTACACGTTCTGCTGGAGCAGGATGTAGTTGGCGGCCGCTTTGTTGAGCTTCACTGTTTTACATACTTCCCTGCCCTTGTCCCGCAAAGCGGTGGCGCCGGGGAAGGACTCGTCGGCTCCGTAGCTGAAGACTGCGCCGAGCTGGGCCGAGTGTTCTGTTCCGCACTCCACGGCCCTGGCTTCAGTGGCTTTGGGGTCGAAGCTGGCGAAGCAGTCGCCTACCTGGAAATCCTTGGCGTTCGTGTCGCGGGGAAGGGGTCCGGGGGTTGACGTCGCGCTGGGGCTTGCCACGGAGGCTTCGGGGCGGGTGCCGAGAAGGTTAAGCAGGACCCAGATCACCACCCCGATCAGGACCAGGACACCGAGCACGATTCCACCAATGACAAGGCGTTGACGCTTGATCGGATCGCCGTGCTGCTCGGGCTGCCACTCCTGGCCCATGCCCGGCTCGTGCCCTGGGTAGGGCTGGGTTTGGTAGGGCTGTCCCGCAGTGGGCTGCTGAGGCGGATATGGCTGCTGCCACGGGTAGTGCGGGTCCGTGCCGGTGGGCGCTTCAGCAGCCACTGAAACGTCGCTGTGAGCAGAGTCGGGAGCGTCGCCGTCAGCTGCGGTAGCCTCGCCGCTTTCCGGTGGCAGCGCGGGGTCCGGCTGCTCGCTCGGATTCGGCACGAAGTCAGGATCAAGCTCGGGTGCCGGATCCGGCTGGAGGCCTGATGGTGTCGTCAGTGGGGCCGAGTGCGGGGCCGAGTGCGGCTGCTCACCGGAAGCCGGGGGAGGTGTTTCGGGCGTGGGGGATGACCCCTCTTTGCCTTGATCGTGTGGCGAACCATCACGCGGTGAGGTGTTGTCCTGGCTCATATTCCGGGGTGTGCCTTTCCTGCTGTGCAGCCGCATTGAGGCCGACTCTACCCAATTTTCGGCGGGCTTGGAGGTCTCTGCCGTTGGTTTTGGCGGTGTTGGCCCCGGACTCGGGGTTGGAGTGGCGCACAGGCACCCCTGAAAGCATGTAATCTAGACATACGACAAATTGACCAAACATTCCGGGGCCTCACCGATAGCCAAGGTGACCACCTCCGGTCCAAGTACAAAAGGGGGTCACGCCATGGGGCGCGGCCGTCAAAAGGCAAAAGCTACCAAGCAGGCTCGGGACATCAAGTACTACTCCCCGAACACTGACTATTCGGCACTTGAGCGGGAGCTCACGGGTCCGTCCAGTCGTGTCAAGAGCCACTTCCCCGACGATCCCCCGGAGCCGGACTATTCGGCCTACGAGGACAAGTACGCGGAAGATGATGACGACGAGGTAGACACCCGCCGTATCGTATAGCTGTCGCAACCAACAGGTGCCGCTGGCACTGAGTTGCGTACCGCCGTCGTACATAAGGTCATCGCGCATCCCCGGATGCCGTACATCTTTTGAAAAGGGCCCTCAGGGCACGCCGCTCATTGGCGTACCCTGGGGGTCCTTTTCTGCGTAGGCTGGAGTTTCCAGCGCAGCATGCGTTGGGTCAACTATCCCGCAGCTGAGTCGGCCAATGAGCCGCGCACAGATGGAAGCAGGAGTACACAGGCACCATGACCACCCGAAACCATTACGCCAGCGGAGAGCCGTGTTGGGCGGACCTGCAGACCAGGGACGTCGCGGCGGCAAAGGATTTCTACCAGCGCGTTTTCGGCTGGACATACAAGGATCTGCCCACCCCCGATGGACGCAGTTACTCCCAGGCCTTCGTGAAGGACCAGCTGGTGGCGGTGATCGCTCCGCAGAACTCCATGCAGGAAGCGGCCGGAACCCACGGCCAATGGAACATCTACCTCGCTGCCACGGACACTGAGGAAGTGGCCGAGGATGCTGCCCATGCCGGCGGGAAGCTCCAGTTCGGGCCGGAGTCTGTCGCGGATACCGGGGTACTGGCGTTCATCGAGGCCGCGGGTGGCGGAACCACCGGTATCTGGCAGGCCGGAACGCACCTCGGCAGCCACCTCTACAACGAACCCGGAGCGCTGGCCTGGGCTGAACTCCTGACGCCCGAGCCCCAGGCTGCCGTCGGATTCCTCCAGCAGCTGTTCGGATACGAGGTCACCGAATACCCGCAGGACGACGGCGGCAGCTACAGCACGCTGATGGTGAACGGTGAGGAAGTGGCTGGCGTGGTTCCTGCCGGAGAGGGCGAGGAAGCCGGATGGCAGGTGTACTTCGGAGTGGACGATGTCCGCAAAGCCGCCGATGCAGCTGTTGCCGCCGGGGGAGAGCTCCTGGTTGAACCCGATGCCCGGCCGGAAGCGGGGTCGCTAGCTACCATCCAGGATCCGCAGGGCGGTGTGCTGAGCCTGATCCAGGTGTGAAGCACAGCGGGCCGTGGCCATTGATGACGCGCATACTCACTGAGGCCGCGGAAATGGACTGACGCTGCCCGGATGTGGGTGTCGTCAGTCCGGATCCTTGGCACCAACGAATATGGGTGTCGCCAGTGACAGCCCACAGGCAATAAAAAAGAGCGGCCGGGCAGTTGAGACTGCCCGGCCGCTCCTTTTATGAGGCGATATGCCGCTTAGGCGTAGGCGTTTACCAAACGGACAGCGCCGCCGTCGACGCCCTTGGCACCCTGGACGTAGTCCGGGCCGGTCTTGTCGATCGAGTCGCTGTCAGCCGAAACGGTGCCCATGATCCAGGACGGCAGGCCGCGGTCGTTCAGGCGGGCCACGGCGGCGTCCGCTGCTTCGGCGGAAACGATGGCCACCATGCCCACACCGAGGTTCAGCGTGCGCTCAAGGTCGGCCAGCGGGACGTTGCCGAGCTCTGAGACCAGCTTGAAGATGGCCGGGAGTTCCCAGGTGTTGCGGTCCACCGTGGCGACGAGGCCCTGCGGGAGGACGCGTGCCAGGTTGGCAGCGAGGCCACCACCGGTGACGTGGCTGAAGCCGTGAACGGCGTTGGCCGAGTGCACCGGGAAGGCGCGGGCCAGGTCCAGGCAGTCAGCTGCGTAGACGCGGGTGGGCTCCAGGAGCTCTTCGCCCAGCGTGCGGCCGAGCTCGGAAACCTGGCGGTCCAGTGCCCAACCGGCGTGGTTGATGACGCGGCGGACCAGGGAGTAGCCGTTGGAGTGCAGGCCCGAGGAAGCCATGCCGATCACGACATCGCCGGCACGGACGCGGTCCGGGCCGAGCAGCGCGTCAGCCTCGACGACGCCGGTGGCGGCACCTGCGACGTCGTACTCGTGCTCGCCCAGCAGGCCCGGGTGTTCAGCGGTTTCGCCACCCACCAGGGCGGTACCGGCCACGGAGCACGCAGCAGCGATGCCACGGACGATGTCCGCGATGCGCTCGGGAACAACCTTGCCGCAGGCGATGTAGTCCGTCATGTACAGCGGCTCTGCACCGACAACGACGATGTCGTCCACGACCATGCCGACGAGGTCGAAACCGATGGTGTCGTGGATATCCATGGCCTGCGCGATGGCGACCTTGGTGCCGACGCCGTCCGTGGACGTGGCCAGCAGCGGCTTCTTGAAGGTGAGCAGCTTGGAGACGTCGTACAGGCCGGCAAAACCGCCGACGCCGCCGATCACCGACGAGTTGTGGGTCGCCTTGACAGCGTCCTTCATGAGTTCGACGGCGCGGTCTCCCGCTTCGACGTCGACACCGGCCGAAGCGTAGGTGATGCCGGCGTTGTTCTCAGCGGCGGGGGTTGCGGAGGTCATACAGACTCTTTCTTGTCGGCGTCGGTCAAACGATCAGCGTCGGTCAGCAAATTCTCGAATTCGGCGTCAGGCCCGGGATCGCAGCCTGTGGCGCCTGGCTTCTCGGCCGGGTCCTCGGAAGCGTCCACCGAATCGGCCTCGGCAGCCGGTTCCAGTCCGCCAAGATCGGTCCGTTCCAGCAGGTTCTTGCCGAGCTTGTCCGCGTGCGGCAGTTCGATCGGGTACTTGCCGGTGAAGCATGCCGTGCAGAGGCGTTCGCGCGGCTGCTGGGTGGCGCCGATCATGCCGTCTTCGGAGATGTAGGCCAGCGAGTCAGCGCCGATGGCCTGGGAGATCTCCTCGATGGTGGCGCCGTTGGCGATGAGCTCCGCGCGGGAGGCGAAGTCGATGCCGTAGAAGCAGGGCCACTGGACCGGGGGAGAGGAAATCTTGACGTGTACCTCAGCGGCGCCGGCTTCACGGAGCATGCGTACGATGGCGCGCTGGGTGTTGCCGCGGACGATCGAGTCATCCACCACCACAATGCGCTTGCCGCGGATCACGGATTCCAAAGCGTTGAGCTTGAGCCGGATACCGAGCTGGCGCAGGGTCTGCGAAGGCTGGATGAACGTACGGCCCACGTAGGCGTTCTTGACGAAGCCGTGCGCGAACGGGATCCCGGACTGCTCGGCATAGCCAACAGCGGCGGGGGTACCGGACTCGGGAACCGGGATTACGAGGTCAGCCTCATGGGTGTTTTCGCGGGCCAGCTGGCGACCCATTTCAACACGGGCCTCGTACACGGAGCGGCCGGCAATGGCAGCATCCGGGCGGGCGAGGTAGACGTACTCGAAGACACAGCCGGCAGGGGTTGCCTCGGCGAAACGCTGGGAGCGGACGCCGTCCTCGTCGATCGCGATGAATTCGCCGGGCTCAATCTCGCGGATGAAGCTGGCACCAACGGTCGCCAGACCGGCCTGCTCGGAAGCGACAACCCAGCCGCGTTCCAGGCGCCCCAGGCACAGCGGGCGGATGCCGTAGGTATCGCGGGCTGCGTAGAGGGTTCCTTCATCCATGAAGACGAAGCAGAAGCCACCCTTGATCTTGGGCAGCAGCTCCAGTGCGGTCTGCTCCAGGGTCTTGCCCTCTTCGCCCTCAAGGAGAGCGGTCACCAGTGCGGTGTCGGAGGTGTTGCCCTGCTTCATTTCACCGGTCAGCTGGCCGTCGTTGCGCTCAAGGATCATTTCCCGGAGCTCAGCGGTGTTGGTCAGGTTGCCGTTGTGGGCCAGTGCAACCGTGCCGGTTGCTGTCGCACCGAGGGTCGGCTGCGCGTTGGCCCAGTGGCTTGCACCGGTGGTGGAGTACCGGCAGTGGCCTACGGCCAGGTGCCCGGTGAGGGTGTTGAGGGTCGTCTCGTCGAAGACCTGGGACACAAGGCCCATGTCTTTGTAGACGTTGATGCGCTTGCCGTCACTGGTAGCAATACCAGCCGATTCTTGTCCGCGGTGCTGCAGCGCATACAGCCCGTAATAGGTGAGTTTTGCTACTTCTTCACCGGGAGCCCAAACCCCGAAGACGCCACAAGCGTCCTGGGGGCCTTTTTCGCCGGGGAGAAGATCATGAGAAAGTTTTCCGTCGCCACGTGCCACTGGTCGATTGTCTCATGTTGTGGCCGTGGTACGTTCCCCCGATTCCTATATGACCCCGCGAAGGGGCAAAGATCACGCGTGTCCGGCCGAAAATGCGGTGTGTCTCACAGTGGCTCCCCTCAAAAGAGGCGGGCCGGGCGCCCGACTTAGCGGACGTCGTCGTTCTCGGGTCCTTCGTCCGGAACCGAATCCGGGACGGCTTCGACGACGGCCCGCTCGGAGCGCTTGACGCTGACGCGGTCCAGAATCAGGGCTAGGACCGAGAAGAGGATGACGCCGCCGCCGGCGCAGACGATCAGGAAGAAGCCAAAGACCGTGCCGGCATCGAAGGCGGGGTCGGCCGGGCGGCCGTAGGCGATGATTGCGGCCACGATCGCGCCCACCACCGCGCCCAAAATCATGAAGGGAACGAACTTGGGTGCCCGGCGAACGGTGATTTCGCGGCGGGCGGTGTTGGGGGTGGTGTCCTCTGAAGCCATGTCTTCAAGCGTACCGTTCCTCGCCGATGTGACAGTTGATGCCAATGTTCGCGGGGCAAAGTCAATTGGTGGGAGCAACGCTGGGGGTTAGGCCGCTTGTAGCAGCTGGTTTAGCCGGTTGGCTGGGGTCTCGAGGTTCAGTGTTGGTCTGGGGCGGCGGTTGAGTTTCGCTGCGACCA